>Ga0307512_10000697_pt1 | contig 49962 bp, 55 predicted proteins | sample 14_EM_MG_FD_200267 | JGI IMG/M metagenome (GOLD analysis project Ga0307512, IMG submission 200267) | Populus trichocarpa ectomycorrhiza microbial communities from riparian zone in the Pacific Northwest, United States - 14_EM | ecosystem: Host-associated > Plants > Roots > Unclassified | place...
GGAAACTTCCCGACCTCAGTGGCCGCCAGGAAGTCCATCACCGCTTGGTCGCACTCTTCTATGGAAAAGAGCTCAGAGATCTGCACGTGCCGGCATCTGCCCGCTTTCCAGCCCGTCGCCTTTCCCACCGCCTTCCATAGTTCTCTCTGGTGGTCTCTCCACCGGCTGCAGTGGCGGAAGAGGTGCTCCCGCGTCTGGGACACTGTCCCTCCACACCACCAGCATTTGTCGTCATCTCGGTGGCCGAACCGTTTTAGGTAGACTCCCGTGGGCGCATGCCCGGACTTTAGTCGGTAGAACCTGGCGGCCAGCGGCTTTGCATCAAAGTTTTTCCTTCATGACTCTCTGCATATAAATCGAGTCTTTCTCTTTCTCTCTATATCATAGAATTTATACACACAGTTTTCCCTTAAGTACTATAGTAACAATATTTGTTACATATCCAGTGGCAAGTGACTCAGAGTGGCAAGTGACTCAAGAGTGGCGAAGCATCAAAGTTTTCTCTCATAATTCTCTGTATTTAAATCGAGTCTTCTCTCCATCTCTCCTTCTCTTCACTGTATCATAGAATCAACACACGGTCCTCCCCTAACTACTATAGTAACAATATTCACATACACCAGGACGAGTGACGATATATGAACTATTAATATGTCCTCCATGGTAAAGTGGTAAAACAGCGCGTCCTCTCACAGAAGGTGGTCCAAAGCTACGCCCTTGGGTGGGTTTGGCAGGCCTGATATACTTAGCGAAGCGAGTGATATTATGCCAGCCATTTCGTTGTGTAGGAAGAGAAGGGAAAGATAGATCCCCAGAAAAGGCGGGGTTCCAGCGTCGGGAACTCACCGAGAATACATGGCGATGGGATGCAGCGTCCGGGAGTGAACCGTTTCCGTCTTCCTGTAACTAAACCCTGGGAGTAGTAAGTTCATCAGGCGGCTTCTGAGCCGCAACGCTCGGCTCTGGTTGGGTACGGAAATCAATATTGTCGTCTGGTATGTGTTTATGATGTCCACGGTCCTAATGGCAAATCAGCCCGGTAGGAAGCAAGTTGGGAGCTGGCGGCACGAGATTCCAAGGTCATGGAGGAGGCCAAGGTGGAAGAGCACCGCGATGCCTATTAAGTAGGTTCAGTCCCGTGTTCCATCATCGCTAAGTCTACAACGACATTTGCCGAGAGTTGCACGGCTACTATCCTACCAAGGGCAAACCCTAGTTTGTTTTAATCATTCTGCATTCACTCTAACTAGAGTGTGGCAGTGCCCAAATTCTCCTCCCCTTTCTTCTCCTTTAACAAATGAAACTGAAGAGAAAGACTATTCCAACTTCCACCCCGCTCAACTTATCGGCGTGGGAACTTCCCGACCTCCGTGGCCGCCAGGAAGTCCATCACCGCTTGGTCACACTTCTCCGCCGAATACTGTGAACTACGGGATGGTAACAGGACGGGATTCAGGGTACGTCATCCCATCCCGCGACAGGAATCGGGATGACAAAATTCCATATCCCGCGCGGGATTGGACGGGATATGGACGTATGCGCATCAGAGGTAGGCATGTCGGATTATAGGAGCGTGGCTATGGGTCTTGATCTCACCAGTGCTCGCGACACAGTATGCGTGTTAGTATATCAATCATTTTCGTATCATTATCTCACCAGTGCTCGCGGAAAGGCGTGCGTGTTTGTGTCTCAGTCATCTTCGTATCAGTACACTTAGAGCATATCAATCAATTCGTACCGTTGACCACTGAACTTAGCTCTAAACACGGTAATATAGTTATTATTGACTAATGCTGGCAATTGGCTATCTAATACTGTACTGGTTGCAGTGGTTCGGACGTCAGCAGTCGGAATGGTATGTCCGAAAAGACTTTATTCTGGATGTAATCGGGTTTTGCTCATTCGGGATTGTAAAAAATCTGTCAGCACAAATACAGTGTCCCAACCACTGTAACCAGTACAGTAGTAATAAGAATACAATTGACTCTGACGTCTATAGATATGATGTAAGACATAAGAAAAGGTGCTATAATGACATAATGAGAGTTCTTTAACCTACATGACGAGATATCCCAGAGATGATCAATCGAGTAGAGAAACCAGAGAATACAAAGAAATCTCAGCCGAAACGACAGACCCTATCCCAAACATGAACCGAGCCCAACCGAGAAACTTGAAATGACACGAAATGATATGCGAAACGATACCAGCTCATCTCTAAAAGAAGATTTGCAGTGATGAAATTGCTGGTTAGCTTCCACTGCTTCATAAACCCCATCATCTTGTTGCGGTTAGTAGTGATCTTATCCTGCATATTTACTACAGCCTGGGTGCATTGGAACAGATTCGTGATGTACTTTTCGGCGATGCACTGCCCAAGAGGTCTGCGCCTAAAGAAGGGATGATGTAAAGGCGGCGAGTGGTTAGGGTTCCCGTATCTGGCATGTGGCACGTCTAGGGCTGGGTAACGCCTGCTTCATATATGGCGAACCTTAGTTCTCTAGTGATAATCTTACTACACATCTACATCTACTATCACTCGGATCCTCTTGAGCAAACATATCCCCATATTACCATCCTTATCCCTATGCGGATACACGCAGGCATACGTGTCCTTACAAAAACCTAGCGATGAAATGTAAGTGCAATTGTTTAAGATTGGATGAGGACAGGTTAATAGGGATCTACGATAGACAACAGAACGTTCAAAGGCCGCTGGAGATAAGCGAACCGTCATCTGGCGCCGCTAATGGCTGGGTAGTATCGGGCAAATAACAATATGTGCGTGGGTGGGAGCTCCGCCATCTAGCCGGCTCGCCCGGAGGCGGAGGGGGTATTAGGCTCTGTCATACTCTAGCAAGAGTGAATACAGTATGAATAAACAACAACAACAACAACAACAACAACAACAATATGTGCAGGGTTCGGCAAAGCTAACCTCTCTGATCTCAAGCTGCATCGGACATATGCTTGCAGGGTTCAATCTAGTGCACCTCTTATCACCCGTACGTCTTGCGATCATCTCCGCGGACTTATCGATCTTCTTTTGGCGCCTCTATTACGTCTTGGTTTTTACAAACAAACACTAGGCGACGCCCTACATGATCTCGAACTGTAATATCGAAGGTATGTCTTACCTCCACAGTTTGTACCCTATTGAGAATAGAGGACTCAGCCTCGCAATTTGCGCTTTGCTTAGAAGACGCACTCCCACATTTGCTATGTATCTACTCCTGAAGTGGCTACACCTGAAGTGCGGAACCTTAATGAGCGACGTTGAGATAGCACCATATCGCATTACAGCTGATGCTTGCACGGTACCTGAACTGGAGTGGTAGCCAATGAACTGGAAGCTGGGAGCTATCTCACTCGAATCTAGAGGCTCCAGTCCGTCATCAAAACATCTGAAACTGCCGATATCTAAGGAAGCTTATCACTACAAATATGTGATTCAACTTTATACTAACGGTAACGTTCTACTGCACTGTCAACCGAACAAGTATCGACCGACAGCGGTGATGGCGGCAGCTAGAAAAACAACACCCCGTTCGGATCGGTGTTAACCCACTTGGCACTCTTAGAGCGAATCGCCTTAGACAATCCCTGGTGGTGCAGCATCTACGGAGGACATCTCATGATGACTAACTTTACCAGATAGTTTTCTACCCAGCGCTCTGTCCCTTGTCATGTGCAAAGGATTGGCTAGGCTGTTCCATAATAGAGTGCCATGCGCCTTCTTCACCTGAATGCGCCAACACAGCAAGGTTGGTTTAAGCAGCAACAAAGATAAGAGACAAACAGTAAGTGGATTATCTGCAAGCGTTCATCTTGGCCGCTTGAAGTTTGTAGTTTTGTACCGCGATAAGGATCATTCTTCCATACCTCATTGGATAGCTAGCTGTTCGAAGGCACAAGAAGGCATGTTGATTATATCTATAGGCATGCTGATTTCTTGGGGTTGCATGTAGTTGCTTCCACCAATCTAACTGGACGACTGTATTTCCAGTGGGGTTGACAAGCGTGTTTATTTACCGGACTCCAGGGGTTCTCACTCCCATAACTTCAACGCAGGGTCCTTGCTCACCGAAACGATAGGCATGCCTCGTCCATATTGCACCCACTCTTCACTTTGCTCTTGCTCAACTCCTTATCCCTGTCAATGACCGCGAACATCACGTCATCCGACCCAAACTCCACAACTGCAACGCACGACACAGACCTCTTACACAAGGCACCGAAATCGAAACACCTGGCCCCTCGTCTTCAGTTGCTCTGCCACATTGATCTTTTGCATTTGGACCGCGATCTATCCTAAATTACCGCCCATGTACGGCAGGTTATAGGGACATGTCGGGCACTTTTGGTTTCTGGGTAGCAGGTGACAGGGGTGATGTCTGTGCGCAAGCCACAATACCTGGAGTTGTAAACTAGTAAAGGTGGTCTAACAAAAAATAGCCTAGAGCTAGTTACTGATAGCATCAGCAAAATGTAAATCGGTCCGGAAGCCACATGCAAACCTCCCAGACACTCCGGTCGACCTCACCGGTACTCTTAAATAATTTCATATGCTCGCAGGCCCCCCTAGAGCTAAGCAAAGTGCTGTCAGACTCTGCAAGAGCATTCTCAGGTGTGTCTGAAAGCACCTGCAGTTTTTGAGGTGCATTCAGGATGCTACGATATTAAACTGATAGGATAGTCAAATTCTGGAGCAGCTGAGACCTTTGCGCAGGTCTGCGAGAGACTTGGTGCCGTATTCTCACAGCAGTAGTATCTTAGGGTGTCATAACTACAAGGCATTTCATCTATCATATCCATCTTTGTTACAGTCACAAGATTCGTTATATCATAATATGGCATGTAGTATCTATCTGCCAAGATCGAGTAACATTGAGATGTACTTGGAGGCGGTAATCAAGCGAGTTTGGAGATGTACTTGGAGGCGATGTTGGAGCGAACTTGAAGGCCATGATTGAGCGAGTTTGGAGATGCACTTCGACGTCATGATCAATGGAGATTGGGGGAGTACTTGGAGGTGGTCAATCTGAGACGGAAGATCAGGAGGGAGGTTGGACGGTAGCTGAGACTCTATTCATTGGTTAACTCGTAATCGTGGCAATGTAGAGAGTTGAGTACAACAAAGTCCGCCGAGAGATGAGAGACTGCCTGGGAGTAGGAGACAGTCGATCTTGGGGCGATCCTGTACTCACGGTATATGCTGTACTCGGTATATACTGTACTTGGAATATACTGTACTCGGCGTATGCTGTACTCAGTGTTAACTCATGATTATTTCATAGTGAGATAGGGAGGGATGACTTAGCTTCGTATTCTTAGGTGATGGTAGAGTTGAGGACAAGACAGAGAGAGATGAGAGGATATGGGGGAAATCCGAATGAGAAACTTCGACTTTTGAGAATCTCGTGTGTGAGTCAATTTACGATTTCCAATGAAGCAGGTACGACTCCCAATCTGGTGGGTAAGAACATCAATACGAGGTCTGCTAAACCCAATGATGCAAGTTGTACCCCTGATTTCCCATATCCGCTCGTATCCTCCATATCGTTCACGAGTCATCCTCATCCCAAAATTTCTCTTTCTAGTCCACAACTCTACCATCATCGCAGAACACAAAGTTAAGTTATCCTTCTGTATCTCACCATGCCATGATTACAAGTTAACGCTGAGTACAGCATACACCAAGTACAGCATACACCGGGTACAGCATACACCGAGCACAGCATACACCGAGTGCAGCATACACTGGGTACAGCATACACCTAGGATAGGATACACCGAGTACAGCATACACCAAGCAAAGCATCCACCCAAGATTGTCTGTCGTCCCTTCGGTCTCACGATTATGAGTTGACCTCGTAATGTAGCTTCGAGATTCTGGCATGCATTCCTATCAGATCGACCGCCACCAGCTAGCTGTCCATGAGGGCTCAAAAGCAAAGTCATCTTGTTACATTCCCACGGTTGCGAGTTAACTAACTGATGAATAGAGCATCAGTACCAGGCGTGGCACCCACTGACCGCCTTCAAACTCGCTCGATTATGGCCTCCAAGGGCATCTCCAAACTTGCTCGATTACAGCCTCCAAGTGCATCTTAGCTACGCAATCTTGGCCTCCAAGTGCATCTCCATACTCGCTCGATCTCGGCCTCCAGGTGCATCTCCATACTTACTCGATCACCGCCTTCAAGTTCGCATGATCATGGCCTCCAAGTTCGTTTCTGAGTTACCTGATTTCGGCCTCCAAGTGCATCTCCAAACTCTCTCGATCACGGCCTCCAAGTACGCTTCGCTATGTTCACACGATAACAACCTCCAAGCATATCTGTGAGGTCACTCGATCATCATCTTCTGGCCCACCTCGAATTGCTCTCAAGCACCGCCTGCAGCCGGTCCAGATATACCATGTGTAAATGGATAGCTATATAGATACATAGATACATAGATGAGAATACAAAGCAAATACATGAGTTTTAATAATTGTTGAACCATAAGTAGTAGCTGAAAATCCCAGGCGCACCGGCAGCATTCCCAAAGAAGACGATATGTCCCCCAGACTGCTCCACACTCACTCGCGGTGCTCCCAGACTTGCCGTCGGTGCTCCTAGGCTTGTCGACGGCACTCACAACGGCTCCCAGGTGCACCTGAAGGCCATTGCATCGGTCCAGTCAACTCTGGGATCTGACCACCCTTGGATTCTGGTCCGACAACTCCCAAATACTCCCAGAGGCTCCCAGAGACAAACATACATCTTGCTGAGGTGATATCTAAAGATAAAAATACTAGAGGTTGGGAAACCCGTACACATCTACCTAAGATAAAAATTTGTACACAATACTAGCCATACTGCCAGTAGTGCATGCAAGCTAAATCAGGGTTGATCTAATAACTGAAACTGTTGAGTATGCACAATGGCGGGAACAGTTATCCGTCGGTATCATTATGAAATACCAGAACATAGCCTACCATTGGAGATTTGGAATTTTACGATCCTGAGAGTGAATATATAAAGAACACATTTTCATCACAAAAGAAGAATATTTGCCGTCGCTCCTACAGTATTGGTACCTCCATCAAATTCCCTACTTCTATTTCATATACTTTACTCTTATCATCAATTGTGCAATTCTTCTGCCTCCATATTCATTCAATATGCCTTCGGGATGTTGTATGGTTCAAGGGTGTAGTCGTTGCGATGAGTTTTTTCCTAGGGAGAACAGCCGATGTGCACAACGGAGTCACCCAATGAGTACCCACCGTCTTTCTGAAGGCACAGAACTTCAACCTGAAGTAATCGACTTATGCGATACGAAGTCACCAATACCAAGTCCATTGAAAGCACAATCACCGCGTTCAACACATGCACTAATGGCATGTGAAGTACTTGGTAGTACATTACGGGAAGCACGAGAGCATCACAAAACAGCTCCCAAAGGCAAAGGATCAGCAGCACGTAAAGAAGTGAAGAGTATCCAAGAAGAGGCAATTCTCGGAAGAGGTGGATCATCATGTACAATGTTGTTTGGAAAAGCTGCATTACACCCAGGCTTCTCTGCATCATTAACGGGTTGTCAGCTGGTACTCTTTACTAAAGAGCAAGGAAAACCACAGAAGTGGTTACCAATGTGTATTGGGTGGGACTTACCGGAACATGACTTCGATATACCGGATTACCACTAATGGTTGAACACTCAGGTGTTTGAACATCCATCATGGATTGACCATTCATTACCTGACAGGGTGATTTCTGATGGAAATACGGAGCACGGAGGAATTTATGGTGGAGAGATCTTAACCGACCGGGATAAACATCTGCAGATTCAGAGATTAGATGGTGGTGAAACAATAAGGGAACTTCTTATGAAGCTGGCACTACCGACGACAAATGTCATGGGAGATCCAACAATGAAGCGTAATAAAGCTGCAGTTATACGACGACTCATTCTCATCATTCCAGTCATTGATAACACGGCTCTAATTATGGATAATGACTTGGAAAGCGACATTGAAAATATGAAAAGCTTTGGGATTAGCAGACGTCAGTCACGTCTTTCCCCAGTATATATCAAGAAAAAGAAAATCATCCGAGAGGTAATATACCCATGTGCAGAGCACACTACATTACTACAATCATTAACGAATTTCAAATTCCAGATATCTCAATCAAAACCGTTACAACTCGAAACATTTCCACTAATCAAACCTAAGAAAAACGAAACCAACTCCAAAAAACATAAGTGAACTGCAAGTGATATCTCAGTACTGGATAATGATATAGGGAGAATGCGGCCAACAAGGAAGGAACAACAGGTGCTTAGTGCGGGAGTAATTCATTCAGATGCAGATACAGAGATTAATAGTGTATCCAGTAGTGACTGTGATACGCATAATACTCTGGATGATGAAGGCAGGACTGGTACACATGAAAGTGAAAATATTCCTATAAATCCTTTCTCCTTATCACATATTCTCAGCCCATAATATCCAATACAATTCCATCATCTTCATTCTCACTGTTGTCCAGCACATAGTCTTCATACTCATCATCGTCATGCACTACAGATTGTTTGAATTCTTCTAACTTCTCATCATCGGTGAGTTCAAGATCCATCACTCCCAGGGTTTCACCTCGTGCAGCTTCTACATTCGCTTCATGTTGGGCAATCCATTCCTCAGGTTTCCGAGGAGGTAGTAGAATTTCTATCTTCCCCCCAGCATTGATGAAGTTCCATACTGCCACACGCAGCTCACCAGAGGTATAAACATGGTCGTTCTGCCAGGAATACGTGATGGGTAAACCTTTTGCACTAAGAAGATTGTGTAAAATTTTCCGTGTTGTTGAAGGTATGTACTCATCCAGGTCATATTTATCGAGGTGTTGACTATGTTCTAGTGCAGCGATAGTTTCAGGATTGGGTGGACTACCATAATCACGTGCTCCAGGTTTAGGATACGGATACATATTGACTGGGATACCAGTGGGAAGGTAACACTCGCGTTGCTTCTGCCTTCGAATCCAATGGGTAATGTGAGTCTGGACGAATGTATGAATATGAGTTCGGAGCATTGCCATATATCTGTGCTGCAGACAAAGTTTATCAATATTGCCTCGATCAAACAACCCACAATCTTCTAAACTACCAAAGAGTGTGTGCCAAGTATCTGTTTGCCCATTGGCAAGTAAATTCCACCAAGCCTCAATTCGTTGATTGTTGGTAGATGTGCCAAAGCTATAATCTTTAGGAAATGGAAGATCAGGCTTATCTGTCCGTCGTAAGGTTGGATGTGTAACACACAGTAAAGCTAACTCTCGGCCCATATCTGAGCGAATGAGCTTTGGAAGTTTTCCCATGGCACAGACAGTCTCCAGATAATGTTTCCAAACAGATATCTGAGTCCGATTAGAATGTCCCACGTAACACCACATAATGTACCATGAATATGCATCAATGCATCCATATATTTCAAATCCAAAATGTGAAAGTTTGTCATGTCCATCTATAGACCACACACGATTTGGTCCCTTGACAATGAACTGTCCACATTTGCGTAATGTTGATCGATGCCGTGATTCATCACCATCAGGATCGTTCATTTGTGAATGCAACCTATGGTCACGTCTGACACTAACCATAGCTATTAGTATTATATTGGCTTTGTTACGCTAATGTATCAGGATGTTGGCTATACTCACTGGGATACGAAAAGTCCATCCAGTCGCTGGGCTGCTTTCACAAATGTTCCTCCCTATCGTAATCCTTGTCCTGATGACATTAAAGATTCAATTGCGGCTCTGATGTTCATTTGATTCTTGTTGGGGTCAGCGGTGTTTGATTGCCGGGTCAATAGTCGTACAGTAGGATGCAAACGAACCTCTTTTAATTGAAGAATTGTTAAATTATATCCATGAAAGGTCAATCCATATATCATGTCACTTGGGGTCATATTGTTTTTCCACAATGTGCAGATAATTGAGACAAGTTTCTGATCTTCCCAAAGTGGACTGTGTTTCTTAGGAAATTGCCATTCGTTGAATTTTTTCTGATATGCCCATTTACTACCATAGAAGAGGTTAATGCATATTCACATACAATGAAAATTGAATATAAACTTACCTTGCGGAAAAGTTTGCTTCATTATGCAGTATTTCCATCACCTCTTGAAGACTTCGCTTCTCAATTATATAGCACTGATAGATTTCCTCTTTGTACTCATCCCAGGCATACATTGTATCACGTGAATAATAGCAAGCAGATCTGCATAGCTAATATACTGTCGAAATTTCTTTGTTGAGTGTGTTGTTATTCAAAGTGTCAGTGCAGAATCATAGGTGAATGCAAGCTATGATCAAGTTATGGAGAAACCCCACATTTGAAAAGCACTATTCTTACCCGGCTGTTAAATCACACACTGCATCAATATCAGCAACATCAGCAAAATGTATTTTAGTCACTGGAAGCCTCCAGAAGTGTCTGAGAGGATGTGGAGTGTAAACTTAGATGCATCAATTTCAGGAGAGTATCGGACCCTAGGAGAGCATTCCTGCCGGCCTTCAGAGTAACTGGGATTGCCAGCGACAAGCCTGGGAGTGCCGACGAGAAGCCTGGGTGCACCTGGGAGCGCCGGGGACAAACCTGGAAGTGCCGGGGACAAACCTGGGAGCGCCGGCGATCAGTCTGGGAGCACCTCGAATCACAGTAGAGCAGTGTGGGAAAAACAACATCTTCTTTGGAAACGCTGCAGGTGCGCCTGGAAATCATAGCTACTACTTATCAATCAACGATTTTTACAACTTATGTATTCAGTTTGTATCCCCATCTATGTATCTATGTATCTATATAGCTACCCATCTACTCACAGTATATCTGGACTGGCAGCAGGCAGTGCTTGCAAGCAATTCGAGGTGCGCCTGAAAATGACGATCAAGTGAACTCAGGGATACACTCCGGGGCTGTGATCGAGCTAGCTTGGAGATGCACTTTGGAGGCTGTGGTCGAGCGAGTTTGGAGATGCACTTGAAGGCAGTGATCGAGTGAGTGTGGAGATGCACTTGGAGGCCATGATCATGCGAACTTGGATGCCGTAATGGAGCAAGTTTGGAGATACACTTGGAGGCTGTGATGGAGCGAGTTTGGAGATACACTTGGAGGCCCTGATCAAGTGAGTTTGGAGACCGAAATCGAGTGAGTTTGGAGCTTCACTTGCAGGCTGTAATCGAGCGAGTTCGGATGAGTACTGGGAGGCAGTCGATGGACGGCACGCAGGGTGCTGAGACTCCTTTCACCAGTTAGTTAACTTGCAACCGAGGGAAAGTGACTAGGTGACGTTACCTTTGAGCTCTCATGGAGAGGCACACCGGAAGCTGAAGCTACATTCAGGGGTCAACTCGTAATGATGAGAATGAAGTGAAGAAAAACAATCATGGATGGATGCTGTACTCGGTATATGCTGTACTTGGTGTATGCTGTACTTGGTGTATGCTGTACTTGGTGTATGCTGTACTTGGTGTATGCTGTACTCGGTGTATGCTGTACTTGGTTTATACTGTACTTGGTGTATGCTGTACTCGGTGTATGCTGTACTCGGTGTATGCTGTACTCGGTGTATGCTGTACTCGGTGTATGCTGTACTCGGTGTATGCTGTACTCAGTGTATGCTGTACTCGGTGTATGCTGTACCCGGTGTACACTGTACTGGTTGTATGCTGTACTTGGTGTATGCTGTACACGGTGCCAACTCATGATCATACCATGGTAAGATAGAAAGGGATGACTTAACTTTGTGTTCTGCGATAATAGTAGAGTGGTGGACAAGAAAGAGAGATATGGGGGATGAAGATGAGAACGATGTAGAGGATACAAGCGGATATGAGTAATCAGGGGTGCGACTTGCCAGAGTGGGTTGGGATGGCCTCGTATCGGTGTGATGACACACAGGATCGGGACAGGTACCTGCTGTATCGGGGATGGTCAATTGACTTGCACACGAAATTATCTTAAGTCCCAGTTCCTGATGATGGTTTCCCCCATACTGTCTCATCTCTCTCTTTCTTGTCCTCAATTGTACCATCACCTAAAAACACGAAGTTAAGTATTCCCTCTCTATCTCTCCATGCGATGATCAAGAGTAAACACCAAGTACAGCATACACAGAGTCCAGCATAAACCGAGTACAGCAGACACGGAGTCCAGCATAAACCGAGTACAGCATACACCGAGTACAACATATACTCAGTACAGTATTCACTAAGTACTGCATACACTTCGTACTGCATCATCCCACGATCGACTGTCTCCTGCTCCCAGCCAGTCTCATCTCTTGGCAGACCATGTTGTACTCAATTCTCTACATTCGCACAATTATGAGTTAACCAATTAATTGAGTCACCGCTCCCGTCGCGCCTCCCTCTCAAACTTACGGCCGCCGGATTGACAACGTCCTAGTACTCCTCCAATCTCGCTCGATCATGGCCTACCAGTGTATCTCCAAACTCACTCAATCACGGCCTCCAACTGGATCTCCAAACTCGCTCCATCGGGGCCTCCAAGTGCATCTCCGAAGTCGCTCGATCACAGATTCCAATTGCATCTCCAAACTCGCTGTATTGCGGCCTCCCAGTGCATCTCCAAACTTGCTCGATCGCGGCCTCCAAGTGCATCTTCAAACTTGCTCAATCACACCCTCCAAGTGTATCTCCAAACTCGCACGATTACCATCTCCAAGTTCACAAAATTGAGGCCTCCAAGTGCATCTCCACCATTGTGCGATCACACCCTCCATATGAGACTCCAAACTCACTCGATTACAGTCTTGGAGTTTGTACCATCGCATCCTCCAAGTGCATCTCCAAACTCACCCGATTACTTCATCCAAGTTCTCCCCATCGCGACATCCAAGTCTATCTCCAGACTCAATCGATTACCGCCTCCAGGTGCATCTCCAATCTCGCGCAATCACGGCCTCAGAGTGTATCTCTGAGTTCACTCAATCGTCAGTTTCAGGTTCACTTCAATTTGCTCTCAAGCACCGCCTGCAGGCAGTCCAGATATACCATGTGTAGATGGGTTGCTATGAAGATACATAGATGAGAATACATACTGAATACACAAGTTTTTAAAACCGTTGAATGATGTGTAGTAGCTATGATTTCCAGGCGCACCAGCAGCATTGCCAAACAGGATGATTTTCCCCAACTGCTCAACTGTAATTCGAGGTGCTCCCACACTTGTTGTCCGCGCACCCATGTACTCTCAAGTGCACCCAAAGTTCTCTCCAGCACACCAATGTGTTCTCAACCTCATAACAATCACGTCCATAGTACTCTTGTACCAGTCATTAGTGATCCCAGTTACTCAAAAGTTCGGCCAGAATGCCCTCCTCGGGTCCAATACTCTCCCGAAATTGACCCTTCTAAGTTTACACTCCACAACCCCTCAGACACTGCAGAAGGGTTCCGGTGACTAAAATCCATTTTGTTGATAAATGCCATTGATAATTTTCAATTGATTTTCAATTTCTTTGAATTGTTTTCCGCTTCTGTTTCAATATTATACTTGTAAAAGGCTCTACATATATGTACTGTCTAAAGCTAGATTTAATAGCTTTAAACCCATTTTTTATACCCAATCTCAGCCATTCTAGTAGTTTTTTACTAGTCTGAGCTGAGGTACCAAACCAATCCAAATTTCCAGCCATTTTTCCATCTACTGTTGCATGTCCATCGTCTTTTCCACGCCAAATGAACACCCAGATAGCGTACGGCTTAGCTGCAAAATCACTCTTCATCGTATAAGGTCAGATATAGAAAAATCCTCCAGTCATTGGTATTTCCTGAGAGTTACGTGGCTCAGAAATCCAGTTTCCTTGCTTGTCAACCAGTGCCCAGATTCCAAACATGGTAAGGCTACCATCATCATCATGATGAGCTTTGTTGTGGAAGTTCCCTATCAATATATAATCATAGATTACTATATGGAACTTGGTTGAGGAAAGCAATTAACATATGTCCTTTGTTGTCACTTTTTGTAAATGTCAAATTTGAAGCAAAAGCCCACTAATCTGTTTCCAAATCTTCCAAATAGTCATGACCGAAGAAAGGTGCCTTGTTTTCCACATTGAAGAGCTTCTGCGCATGCCAAAAAGCAGTAGCAAGTGAAGCAAATATCTGCCCATAGAATGTATGCATCACTTCATCTTTGTTGCATAGTGCTTTCCACTGGTCCTCTTAAACCCCCACTCTGTTTGCATATTCTCCATAGTCATACCCTTTGTCAAACACAGGTCGTCATCCCAAACCCCACATTTTTCCATCTAGCAGTGCTGCATTGTTGGTAACAGCTGCATGAAGCTTGGAGTCGTTGTGCAGATGCATAAACAGACTGCAGAAACTGTCATGTTCCTGCTCTGAGAGTTCATCTGCAGTGCTGCAGCGGACTGCAAAAATCACCTTTTTCGCTTTTGTATCCCATACATAAACTATACCCGGCCTGTCAATGGTATAGTAGTACTTGAAGATAGGATCGTCAGCATAGAGGAGCTTCCCAAGCATACTCTGCTCAGGTTCTGCATTGCGAGACATGTACAGGATTGGGATCCGTGTATTGTATGGGAGACCAAGCTGCTGTAAAACTTCCGCAGTAACCGCAGCTACATCTCCCTCTTCTTTTTCTTGTCGCAGCATTCTTATGGTTTCAACCTTTCTTTCTTTCATTGAATGGACCGAGCACTGTGCCTCTCTTTCGCTGTAGTACGGGATGGCATCAGTTGTCCTAATAATAGAGACTGGTGACAGGCCATCATCCCCAACCTGGGAAGCAATGGAATTACAGCCACCATCTGAATTGCAACTCATCCCAACCAGGGAAATAGCTGGCTTGTCTTCAGATTGTCTCATACTATCTGGAACATCTGAAGACACAAACAGTAGTGTGTGGGAAGGATGATCGGCCATCTACCAAAGCAGAAGAGTCAGCAGGGTCGTGAAAATCAATGTTGTCTGTTCTAGGTGGGAGTGGTACGGTTTAGACGGGCTCGATGAGACGATTCCAACGCTGCTATCGCCGGGGCAATCGGAGTGGATTTGATAGAGATGAAGCCTAAAAGCCGAAAGGTCAGCAGGATCACGAAAATCAAAGTTGTCTGTTCTGGCAGGGAGTGGTACGGTTTAGACGGGCTCGATGAGACGATTCCAATGCTGCTATCGCCGGGGCAATCAGAGTAGATTTGATAGAGATCAAGCCTAAAAGCAGAATGGTCAGGTCTAAAAGTAGAAGGGTCACGAAAATCCAAGTTGTCTGTTCTAGGTGGGAGTGGTACGGTTTAGACGAACTCGATGAGACGATTCCAACGCTGCTATCGCCGGGGCAATCGGAGTAGATTTGATAGAGATCAACCCTAAAAGCAGAAAGATAAAAAGGCAGTAGGGTCAGCAGGGTCGCGAAAATCGAAGTTGTCTGTTCTGGGTAGGAGTGGTATGTTTTAGACAAGCTCGATGAGACGATTCCAATCCTGCTATCGCCGGGGCAATCGGAGTAGATTTGATAGAGACCAAGCCTAAAAGCAAAATGGTCAGGTCTAAAAGCAGAAGGGTCGCGAAAATCAAAGTTGTCTGTTCTGGGTGGGAGTGGTACGATTTAGACGAGCTCGGTGAGAGGATTCCAACGCTGCTATCGCCGGGGCAATCAGAATCGATTTGATAGAGATCACGCCTAATTGCAGAAGGATAAAAAGCAGAAGGGTCAGCAGGGTCGTGAAAATCAAAGTTGTCTGTTCTGGGTGGGAGTTGTATGGTTTAGACAAGCTTGATCAGAGGATTCCAATGATGCAATCTCTGGGGCAATCAGAGCTGATCTGACCTTGTTGCTGCCAGTATTGCTGGTTGCATGGGGAACGGTACTAGTATGCTGGGGTGTGTGTGTCAATTATAGTGACTGGGTTTTTTTCTTGGCAGAACTAGTTCCACCCTACCCGACACCAAAACCAAAAGTGCCCGACCTGTCCCTATAACCTGCCGTACCCATGTCAAGCCCTGGCGTCGGGTCTACTACAAGCCACTTTGACGGCTCTTGCTGTGACCGTTTCTGAGGCGGTGCTACTCAGCGCTTATGGCAGTTTTGGAATATGCGGAAGCTGATAACGCTTGGCGCACTCAGTACCCAGATTCACCTACTTGCGAGTACCTGGGCGTGGATGGGGCTTTCAAAGTGTTGATGGGTGGGCTCGAAGTCCCTTCAACCATGCCATCGACTCACAATCTAGTGACTTTAAGTGCTGAAAAATTTCTGAAGTACCTGAACAGCGGACGTATTAGTGACAAATATTTGCAGAAAGACAAAATCGTCGACAAGGGAAAACGCAGCAATATCGCAAAGCTGCTATTCGGCTTTCAGGCGTTCTGGTTTTTAGCGCAGTGTCTTGGACGGTGGTATATTGAATTGCCTCTGACTTTGGTGCGCCCACTCTCCCAGGATTCTCTGACACTGAAGATTGATTGATAGGTATTAGTTGGGTATTCAGTCTAGCCGTATACTCACTGGTGGGCGTTGACGCTAGGAGCAGAACTGCGGGGGTAGGACCATAAAAATTGCCGTGGTGCTGGGGGTGGGCTTGAAAGCACACCTTATAATTAACATGATTTCTGCCGCTTCGCGCAGTTCATTTCTGGATATTATAGAGACTACGGGGCCTGGTTGGTATATAGTCCATGAAGAATTTGCCCTGGTTCCAAATAGTCTGGAATTCTCAGCCCCGAAAATCATAGTCCAGTCTCGGCCAAAGAGTTGCCCGAACGGGACGGACTATTCGGATGCCTGCGGTGGGGTGGCTATTTCTTATTTATGTACTTATTTTGTTTGGAATGATTCTTTTTGATGGTAAACATGTTAAATAGTATAGAAACACTAATAGGACTTGAGTATACGGTGTTATCCACAATCGATGTGTCAACAATCAGGCGCGTGTAATATTTTCAGCGACGAAGTAAGCAACAGCGTCACAAACTAGTGTCTCTGTCGTAAGCCTTTGTATCAATAATGAGTGAATATTAAAGGTTGCGTTTGAATAGAACGATTGTTAAAATTTCGCACGACTACCCATTGTCTTTTTATATAGCGACACGACCGATCACTTTGCCATACTCTAGTTAGTGAACTATATACTCCTGTCCCTCAAACGGTGTAGAGAGATAAGAAGACTCTAATATCCTAATGTCTACAATTTTGGCTGTTGGTTTTGTTCATTCATGCGTAACATTGGTGAGCTCAATAAATTTGAAAAGGATCATGCTGTGCATAATATGAATTTCCTAGAGGGTTATCGTACATAAAAACCGATAAAAAAAAATACCAACAAGCTCGAACCGCCACCAACATTCTACCCTGTTTCCCTTTACAATCGTCGCCGCTCTCGCTCACAGATGGTGTCAGACCTGCCGGCGGTGCTGAGGATCGGTGCTGAGGATCGGTGCTGTCACCTTTACCATCAGTCCGGCTATCGCGACTACCATCGAAGTACGAAGAACCATCACGCAACAGATTCACATGCCGTCAGAAAGTTCCCGCCAGGATGAGGCATGGAGGCCAGAGCGGCCAGTCTTTTAGAGTACACTACGTTACATTACTTTACTTCACTTTACTTTACTTTTCTTTTCTTTTGTCAGCGGGGACGAAGGGTAGTAGGTGGGAGCTCCGCCATCTAACCGGCTCGCCCGGAGGCGGGGGGGATAAGGGCCTGTCATACTCTAGCTAGAGTAAATACAGTATGAATAAACAACAACAACAGATTCACATGCACAAGTGTAGAAGCCGTCGCAGTCCCATGTGCTAGATATATAGTCCCGTCATCACCGTCGTGTTCTCTGCTGCTAGACCGCATTCTCTTTCTCACCAGTCTCAGCCGCAGTCTGACTACCGTCTCTGAATAACGCCTCTGTGATTTTTCCTCCTGGTCGGCCGCTGTTTTTGCGCTAAGTAGTCGAATTGCGCATCACAATGTCGCCGATGAGATGCAATAAGCTCAAAGCAAGAAGACTCACACCACATGGGTTTGGGCAAAGAACGAACTCAAATGCTCCGCAAGCCTTTGCCTCTTACACCCCTATCCATAGCTGTGTGCAAATTTTGATGACACGTAGACTTATTCCGCAGCTCGTCGACGAGATATTTCGTATGAACAGGACTCCGACGTGGCGGTTACATTGCTGCTTTTTGGGGCGATGAACCGGCGGCGTTGTGAGACGGGGGATTAAGTGTGTTTTCGTACTTTTCGCAGGCGGTAATGAGGCAAGTAACGTCGCGTGTAGATACGGCTTGTGCGATTCGAGGTTCGTAGTACAGGCGGAGTTCTCGGCGCGGGAGCCGATCGAGCGCTATTGCGAGGAGAGAGAAGTATGAGCGAGAGTGTATTCGTAGAAGAAAGGGCAGATGGGGAGGAACGTCGGTAGGAGGGTGGTAGGCGACAGGGGATGTCGCAGGAAGACTTAGCGAGAGTGTCAGGCGCGACTGAGCAGAGTCGAGTGCGACCGTGTAGAATCGTACGGAGGAAGCTAAAAATCTCGGTATTCTCATCAAAGCTGCGGTAGTAAATCGAGACGTAAAATATCTGTCTAGTATGTCGCTAGTACTCGTACCGAACGGAGAACTGGGCGGGCGCAGAAGTGAGGGTGCAGTGGCAGAGGCGGATGGTGGTGCTCGAGAGTCGGAACAACAGAGCCGCACAAAGAACGCCACTAGTATCTAGCGCCACACGAACCAGCCACTATTCGTAACACGAAAATTTCCGCCTGCAAGATCACCTTCGTCCAGGTTCATGTACCGAGCACAGTAGTTCAGACGGGGTCCGTCGCTGACTGCTTTTTGATAAGACAGGGTAGGCCTGACAATTTTAATGCAGAGGGCGGGATGTTCTGACGGGATTGGGACAGGCTCAGATTGCCGAGCATAAATTCATGCGAAGTTATGAATGGCAGCTAATTGCAAGTGGTACAGTGTGGAATTTGTTACACGTATAATTTGTCTCCTACCAGGTTCTCTCCATATGTAACCAGTCATTTGAATCGGTATCCTCCAACACCTTTGCCTTACCGGACACCCACCTGTCTGCGGGGACGAAGGGTAGTAGGTGGGAGCTCCGCCATCTAACCGGCTCGCCCGGAGGCGGAGAGGATAAGAGCCTGTCATACTCTAGCTAGAGTAAATACAGTATGAATAAACAACACCCACCTGTCACTGACAAAACACATGAAAACTTATTTCTGCACGAGAATACCCTCGGCGGCAACAGCATTAAGCCATCCTCCCGCCTCGTTTCCGCGTGGACCTCCTCTTTGTTCCGACGGTAATTAAACGGCGGTTTCATACAGTTTAGGGTTCCAGCGCATCGAGATCCAGCCGTCGTACTTTTCGCTCACGCGTCATTGTCATCATTATTGCAGCGTTATCGCAGATTATCTCTGAATAAAGGAAAGCAATAAGTCGGTATCGTTTGGTAGCCGTATGCGAGTAAGTCGGGGATTGATTAGTTTGACGAATAGGTAAGGTCGGCACACTTCCACTATTTCGAACTGTTCGTCAGTATACAGTCGTGCGTCATCAGCATGAACCAACATCCAACATACGGGTGTATTTAACGGTAAGCGCAGGTCTAACCTTCAGTCTGTCGCCGGTTATTCTCGCCACCGCCTTGCGGAATATGGTGCCGCTTGGTGACGCGTTCGCAACAGAACGGGTGAGTGATGGTCGCAAAAGTTAGTGAAGCTAGTTTCAGTATTCTTAGGAGGCGTTCCGGGAGCGCAAGGAGGAAGTTATCGGAAACATGAAGCCTGCCGACACGGACAACGATTCAACGGTGGAAAGTGGGTCGTCTGCTAGAAGCTCGTGTAGTAGCACCCGCATCAGAACCCTTACGGTACTCGAACTTACGTCTGCTGCCGGTTACGACTCGCGGAGTCGTTGCTCGCTAATGGTCGTTGTTGAAGACATGAGACTGTAGGATTCAAGAGGTGGCGATAGGGAAAGGGGCCATCGTGGTGACCTGGTAATGGCTCGGGTATAACGTGGAGGCGTGGAACGATCGGTCGCAACAGGCGATTTGAGAACAGCCTATTTTATGCGCTTAATTACATACTCTTATGGAAGGTAAATCCGGACGGATTTACTTATTGAGTAGACTAAGATTAGATCACATGTTCAGGGAGCAAAGCTCATCTCTGCTAGCGCCAACTCATACACATACAACATTGTGAGACTCGATGAAACGATTTGCGCAACTCTGGCAAAAGGTCGCCAAGGGGTGCAAGTGTTGAACGAATAATATTCGTTTGCTAGGCCGTACACTAGCGAGCTGACAGTCCGAACGCCCTAATCCTTGTTCTCATATCGACACTAAAAGTTCTCGACTCAACAGGTGGAAAGGCTAACAATATTAGGAGTCAAAGACTATTATTAGAGAACAAACGGTAAAGCAAGCGGACCTCATGCGGCATTTTTCCCAACGGATGCACCAAACCCTGCACTCTCGGTTTCGTTGGCTATATAGTCATACGACAAAAAGAAAATGTGAATGGAGAAAATCCTTATGTGTTTTGAATATAATACGAGAGTTTGATCGCACACTTTGGCCGCGGCATGCTATTGGTTGTGTGACGATAGAATGTGTGAAACAAGTCAGTTCACTCAGAACCGTATTAACCAATAAGTTGTTTCTTGCGGCCAATTACTTGTCAGAAAATATTATCCTCTGAAGACCTAACCCGGGTTACGCAACTATAAGTGGCTAGAGGAGGATTCTCGGCTGCTACAATTTACTCTGCATCACAGAGCCTGGGATTTACAAGTGTCACCAAACGGGAGTTGCTTGTGTATGAGTTCTCTAATTGTGGGGTTGGATTTGATGAAATTTTTGAGTAATTGGAGCTGAAATAGAACGAAGTTCTTAAACAAATGGTGCTGAATGTCGAGTGTGAGCTACCAGTTATAAGCTAAAGGAAGTGAAGTTGCGTCGGCCCGTACCAAAATAACGATATATCATCATGTTATATCATTCCCTGTCCACTCTTAACAGTAATGTGAACTGGCCGCAATCCAATCTCACTACGAGTTTTCAACTGCAGCATAGGTGAGTTGAAGAGTCCAGACTATGCTTCCGCAAGCGTAAATGGAACATTCCCAACACTAACTCCCCTCCCACTCTAAACTCGCCCTGACAACCCATTTTGGTATGAAATTGTCTTCTGTGATGTTATTCAATCAGTTGCCAGGTTGAAAGAACGCGATATGAAGATGGGCGCAGCTGACTTCGGTGCTGGGCGCCGCGAAATTAGACAATGGAATCTGAAATGTTGATGGGTTTGCCATCAAATATGGGCGGGTTTTTGTCAATACTGCATTAGTCCGACACTAAGTGCCTAGCGCAAAAAGTGCTGCGCGTTTTTTAGCTAATACACCCGTGATGGCCGGTAGGCTTTCAGACCCCTTACCGACTCCCTGCTACTCCTTTGACCTTACTCACCTTTTGCTTTCCTTCACCAAGCAATAATGCACCTGTCCCTGCTAACCACCACTATAATCTCCCAGCTTCAAAGAACTTTCTCTCCAACAGGCAAGGAAGGATGATTTCCGAAACTATAGTCAGTACAACGTTCTCAAACTACCATGTTCATTCCCTTTCAACCACCACGGAGCGCCGTTACCGTCAGAAAGACCTCACAACGCCATCCCACCAGCAGTTAACAGTATCAGCCTCCGAAACCCGCACCGAGTTATCTGGCAACGGGATATCAGTAGACGAGTTCCTGCCATCCCACACGGCATATATCGTCAGTTCTTCCCCGAGAATACGTAGCGGCAGCATGATTCTCCTTGCAGGGCTGAGTACTGCGACCATCCACAGCTTTCAATCCAGCGAAGCACCGGGCTCTGCACCTCCTAAATCACTCGCCGTAGGTAGACCACTGCGAACACGAACCAATTATCACCGGCATCGAGACGCTCTCGATAGGATCAAAGTAATCGCCATTCAACAGCGCTCGATATTGGAGGAATGGTTTGCGATCCGAGAATAGCGATCCGGCGCGGCCGTCCGAAGAACAACCACTTCTTTCAGTCAGCAGTTAACACCAGTTCCAAATACCGCCCATTTCAGCAGCACTATCTAGGAGGTTGCAGACCGGCTGTCGCCGATAGGGGCTTCCGGAAATATGCCTAAGCGTGTTGAGGCCGCAGACGGGTGTGAGTGGTATGTCGCCGATGCTCCCAATCATCTCGTGTGCAGGGGAACTTATAGTAACAGTACTATACTTCATAGTTTCTGAGATTTAAGAGACAACTATTGTGGCGTGTCTGCGACGACAGTTGCAGTAAATAGTCTGCAGACAAATCTCGGGCGATTCCGTTCCCTCAACTGGAACTCGCAACGTTCAACAGTCATGTCTCCAGCGGCCTGACAATCGAACCGGGAGTCATTTGACTACGGAACTGCATTCTGGCTACATGCTCAGCTTGGTTGGTCAGCACTAGCCGGACACCACTGGGCGGTGTCATGGTGGCATTGGGTGACTGTTGCCCTACGTTTTGACCAAGGTGGTATAGTTGAGGATGATGGTAACGCAGATCTGCCTGGTATAGGAGAAGGCACCTAGCCCTATGACTCTAAGGCACTGTGGCAACAGGTACCCACGTTCAAAGCTTTACTCCCTCCCTTCATCACTGGCAAGCCAATCCACGCCACCGTCAAGATCGCCGTCCGAATGTCCCGACTTCAACTCCAGCCTATGGCAGCCATAATATGGCAGGTCGGAACCACAGCTCTCGCGTCCGAGGTGCCCAACCATAGTCCCGGAGAAGTTGCAGAAATACACAATCTTGCCTCTATACCGCTATGCCTCTGCAATACCATCGAAGGCGGGTCTATTTTAGTCCATTCAATACTCTGGCGTATTCGACGCCGGCCAAGTTCTACCTTCCGTCTGGCAGTCCTAGCTTATCCTCACCGCCACGGCTTCAGAGAAAGTGCGCAAGCTCATGTTCCCAGACAACTCAACGTCCTTGCTCCTGCGGCGGGTGATTACAACGGACTGCAAATGCTCCCTGTCATCGAATAGTTTCAAGCATAATGAATTGTCGTCGCATCGGCAGATACTATTCCCTCGTTCCGGATGCCGAAGACGGAACAAACCAAACCAAGAAATCCGTTAGCCCACGCATCATCGGCGCTTTCCGCTAAAGAATCGCAAACGCCTACATGAGACAGGCTGCAATCGTTGCGATACCCCATTCGAAGGTTCGATTCGGTCGCCTCCGAAATTCCCCCTCATTGCAATCATCGTGGCAAAACGCCCTCATCGCCGACGATTGATTAATCAATCGAGATATATCTGATCTCATTGATCACCACGGCTATGAAGCGGCGATCATCCGTGTGGGGGTCCTCTTTTGTCCCTCAGATGGCTGTGTGCCAACTCAGACACGATAGCACCAGATATTCTGCATGCAATTGGTGCCGTTGCATCGTAGGGATTTGCCACCCCACGTGGGGTTCAGTCGGAAGTGTCGGTTGTCCCTCACACGCAAACGGGATATAGTTGACGACAGTTGGTTCCGTTTTCGCCGGAGACGTGGTATGGATTTGTGATGCCTGTGCAATTTTATTGCGGACAAATGTTTCAACGAGGATTAGATGGTTTTAATATTTAAAAAGGACCGAGTGACGGGCGTCTGTTCCAATCATTGGCTCACAGCGGTAATTTAGCCTTTATCGATTAGACGCTCGCGAACGGCGACGCTCATTGGTAGCGATGCATCCTGCACTGTCACAGACATGTCGGGTGCCTAGACAGCGGCGATGATCTCACCCTACTCCGGAATTTGTGTTTCTCAGCTGGATGCCAATTCATTATCATGAGTATCGACTGGTACGTGAACTATGAGGAGTGGCTTGAAAACCTCCCGTGGTACCTATTTATTCTGTGCTAATTGCTTCAATCGTTCTGTGTAGGAGCGACCGCAGCAATACCTAAAATTTTATTGAGGGCTCCGTGTAAGAAATGCAATGTTGCGTTGGATGTGGCCAGGCGTTCGAAGTCTTAGTTGCGGCTCAAGATCTTAGTTGCGGCTCAAGATCTTGAATTTTAGGCAACAGCAACAAACAGAGTTTAGTGCTGATAGCGCAAGAAGGATTATGATGGTTGAAGCACAGCAACAACGGTAAGCCCACCATACTGAAAGGCAGTGTTTCCAAATAAATTAGAATGTGGCAGAGACCAAATATAGTTCAATTCCCGCATAATTCGAACATTCAATCCGACCACCGCATGTATAACCAAAAGAATCAAAGACATCGAATACACCCGCAAAAGAAAAAACATCATGCAAACACATATTGCCGACCCAAAAGCAAAGGCACACAATTAATACATGAAAGCATCCAGCTATGGTTGAAGCTACAGTGCAAACAACACCAGGTATAATGCAAATGAGGCAGCCATAGCGCCAGCTTGACAGAACGAAGAAGCAGATGCAACAAAAGACCGCCATGATAAGAACAACAATGGATTTCGACATATCTACCGACAATAGTTAGCACCCATGTGGTGGTAGTTCTGGTGCTACCCTACCTCTAATCATCGAACCCCTCAAGATCAATTCCCACCAGGTGGATGAGCGGGTGTCGAAGCATCATCAGAAGAAGGGCCTTCCGGAAGCAATTTTTCGACGTTCTGGACTGCTATGTGCACTGTGTTTTCCCGGCGGTTGTTGCCGTGACCAGGAACATAAGTGAGACTATTCCATCCTTCCACACTGGTCGTTGCTTGGGGAATCTTTCCGCCGTTAAGGAGAGGCTGCGTATTGGAGTCGGCGTCGGGACCTGAACTATATCACATCAGCTGGTTTACCGGGTCTGAATACGGCGGTGGTTCGACATACTGGCTCATGGCTGCTGCCGTCGGTACAGGTGATGTGATATGAAAGCGGCAAAAGCTACTTGGGATGTAACAGGGTATCGGTTGCTGGGGGTTTCAGAAAATGAATGTTACCGACGAGAAGATAGTTGACGACTCGGTGCGCCGCGTGCACGACAAAAAGATTCTGCAGAGAGTGTGTTAGAATGAAGAGGAACTCGGTGTGAGGATCGAGAGCACTGGAGAGCTGAAGCTCTGGGTTATATACACGCCGAACAACGAAAGACAGAGGGTTCAGGACTCCGGACGAATTACTGGGCAGGAGGGGGAGAGTTGGACTAGTCAGAGTGCATGTTGGTTTCGGATTGTCCTTCAGTATCATATTCCCAAGGGGGGGAGAAGATGGAGCCCACCGTGCATTAACATTCATTGCCCAAGATAGTGTTCCTAGCAATCTCCAACAAATCGTTCGATGGATTATATTTCCATCTCCTGACTCGGCACTCGACTCTTCATAGTTTCTGCAATTCCGGATGCATGAAACCTCGGTGAGATTAATATACCCCGTAGGGCCTGTACGGTCCAGACTGGTTGGCTAAACGTCGTTTAGTGTTGAAATTCTCGGACATTCTATCCATCGTTATGAAGAGGAACCTCTGGAGAACCTCTAGAAGAGTAATTTTGCGTCGCCCCCCCGGTTATCTTTGATCAACTCAAAGCGGGTTGTCACACGATCTATGTTCATAGTCCGGACAGCAAAATAAGCCTTCCTGGATCGGAAGGCAGATTCTCGCCAGTGTTTCTCGCCAGTAATTACTCCCTGCACCAAATAACAACACCATTACTCTCGGGCATTACGGTTACTATATAACCCGTTCGCCAACACTACACTGCCCGCAACCTCAGCTAGGGGCAGGTAGTGAAGGATGCCCTGGAGATTGCTAGAATATCGTTAGCGACTTGATCGTTGATTACATTCTTCGCGTTAATGGAGTGCTTTTAATTGGATTGGAGCGTTGGTGGAGTTAGGGAATCATACGAACGACTGGTGACGCTACCGAGAATGCGACAGAAATCGGGATTAAGATTGCAGAACGAAGTATACAAATCTCGCCTTTTGGCCAGAATATCGTGCTATTGGTGGTGTATGGTGCCTGGCGTTCGGAGATGACGTGCATGGTTCCATATCCGAGTGGTTGCCAATCCCATGGGCAGCCTTCTGTTACACCAGCACGTAGGTAGTCCTCTGTTACACTAGTAATCCATAATCTCCTACCTTGCATTATACCAAGGCTCAAAAAAGCCGGACTAGACTGTTAAGAGCACTGGGCGCAACTCAGATCTTGGTAATCATTTCTTTTCCTATCAATCAAAACTTTCTATAGTAACAGTTCTCTCCAGCTGCGTGCGGTAGTCATTTAAGTCTTCGCGTGCGTAAAGTTTCACTTGAAGTTATCGCTGTACTTTAGTGAGTACAACGGCCCAGAATTGTTTTGTTGTAATCATACTCAATTCACTGTATCTAAAGTATGCTGGTGCCTAATAAGCCTTCCCCCTCCGGATGACCGGCTAGGTGGCGGAAATCCCCTTCGTTCAGGATACGTAGTTTCAGGATTCGTAGTTTCAGCGCGATCACCACGCGCCAACAAGCCGCGCGAGAATGGGCTGCAGCGCACTATCCTCTACATGTAGCGACAATTAGCTTGCATAACTATTCTAATATCCTACAGGATCAACAAGCACACATACAGATGTTCCCTCGACCGTGCTATCCGAACAAAGACTGGACCGATTTTGTTATTTTCGTCTTCCACTTTATTCTAGCCACACCACGTACTCAGGTTGTCTACACCTGAGATTTTCAGCAGCGCTTGAAAATAGCAGTTTTAAATGAAACTTCCTAAACTCGGCTTGGAGAGTGCTTTGACTACGTGGAGTTGTGAATCTGAATTGGAGATTTGTAGCAACTGAACTTGGTAAGCCTTAGACCCCGCTATACCTCAATGAACTGGTATTTCGCCCCTCAAACTGCTTTGATGCGCGAGGAGCTTAGTATTCAGGACGTTGTCCAATGTCTCTACTGATTAATAAATACATTCTCCTATAATAGCTCTGCTCTTCTTAGATATCCTTCTGTACACCATGTCCATTGCAGATATCACCCCTTCTGGTTGCGTAGGCTTATGTTCTAGTCCATTCACGGAGTCTACACACTCGGTGAACGCGCATATATGCGCAAACATGTATGCACACCCCACTAGCCATATCCGGCTAAATTTAATCAGCGGAACTACGTACCTTTAGCGCAGTGCAATTTAATACCTTCAACCCAGCTAAATATATCTATGATGATGCATAGATCTACATACCCCTATTTCGGTTCGTACAATGTCACTGATTCCGCCTTCGGATCTTGCGGCTGGTATTGCTTAGCATATTCCGGCATTCGATGAGGGTAGCCATCGTGAACATGCTGTGCGACGGACAGGTGGCGATTGGCGCTGATACTAGAGCGTCGCGGAACAGGGCGTGGCGACTGTACGGCGCTAACGGGGACTGCATCAATCGGCGAAATCTAACCACTATAAATTTCATTACATCTTTAGTTTATAGTTCCCAATTAGAACGCCAGATGAACTCAATAAAACAAATTCCGTCCGTATACAGCATGCTCAGATCAACCCCTACAAACTTGATTTCTCGGTCTGGTGTAGGTTGCGCAATGTCTCACCAACTGTGGAATATCCGAGTAGTTGACTAGGGATTTGGCCCGGTGGCTTCCTTAGTCTTGTGTGCTAGTATGAGGCCGGTGGCTTCGGCTGCTACCGGCCTCGTTGCTCCCATCGACCTCGTCTACCACCATCGGCCTCAATGATTCCACTAGTCTAGACAATCCCGGTCCGCGGTAGGGCTTAGTCCAGTCCGGTCTAATGGGAAGGTCGGACTGGACCGATCCATATAGACTGGTAGTCTTGGACTGGACGGGCTTGGTCTGGACCGATCCATTTTACGCATATAATTTTGACATTGCATTTTAGCCAAGTACTACCGAAAACATCACTCATCGTCACTTTTTATCACCACTCACCCCCGAATACCCACTCTGATCGAAATTATACCACTTCTGTCTGTATATTCGGCTCCATCGAGATATATTTTCCCAATTAGAAGACTGATAACCGGGAAAGTATACCCTAACCCTGGACACCGTGAGGGATCGGTCTGGACCAAGCCCAGTCCAGTCTGTCAGCATCTGGGATCGGTCCGATCCCAGTCCAAAAATTTCTTGGACTGGACCTGGACTGGACTGGACGGTTCCGGTCTGGACTGATCCATTGCTGGACTGGTGGAATCATTGATCGGCCTCGCCTGGTATGGTCTTTTCTCTGTATATAAGCCTGCCATTCTCTCTCTGTAGATTGATAGATAGTATAGCTTCTTTTTCTTTCTCTATTGCTCTCAACAGTTGCGCGTTGCAAGTGGTGTTGCGATCAATCAATTACAAATCAAGATACCGAATGATATACCATACCAAACTGATTGCCTAGTGTACTATCTAAGGATAGACTATCTGCACACATGTTTTCTCCATATCGCAACACCAACGCTAGAACAAAACCTCCTAAATCATTCATGAACGTAAAAAATATAGATCTAAGACTCCATGATGAGACTGAAATAGAAACCGAAGAGTAAATGACTAAGATGGTGCAGTGCTACATCGATAGTAAACGAAAATGTACAGCAACGGTAATTTGCATACACCATCGAACTGGAGGACTGAGCTTCAGGAGAGGGGAACTGCAATACTTCCGAAATCTGGGAGCCGGAGTTACAGTGTATTATATTCTCAGCAAACGATATCTCCGTGCTCAATCAATTCCATAGAAAAATGCGTTACTCCAAACGCCCAATAACCGCGTCGAGTATAAACCCCAGCTCTGCAAGAAACCCACACCATACGCATAGAAATCCAGTGATCCATCGTCAAATCCTCCTACCTAAGCCATACACCAGCCCCATTTCCGGCCGCTCCAAGCCCGCCCTAAGCGCCAGCAAATCCCCACTTCTCCGCTCATCCCCGCGTCGTCGCCAAACCACACATTCAAAATCCACTACGACAACGCCCCTAGTATCCTCGGAGTCCACGAGGACATTCCCGTGGGAGATATCGCCATGACACACGCCCGCCTTGTGCATCTCCGCCACAGTACGCGTCGGTCAGTAGCGGACGCAGATGTTCCGTTGCTACGGGGGTGTAGCGATGGGGGGAAACGAGACGAACGCAAGGATCAGGTAGTGGGTGAAGACGCCAACGCACTCGGGGATGCCGCGGCCTTGCAGGTGGGTCAGCGCGGCGTAGGCACGGAGCTCTTGGAGGAGATAGATGGGCATTGGGAAGTGCTTAAGAAGAACTTGTACGAGGAGGGAGGTGTGTGTCTGTAACGAAGACGTTGCGCTTGAGTTTGTGATGTTCGAGAGTGCGAGGGACCGTACGTTGTCGAGGGAGTTCTTCCGCGCTGCGTTGAGGTGCAGGATTGTGCTATCGTCGATGGTGCTGTGGTAACTAGATTTTGGGTTGCAGGTGTCGGAGGATATGATGATTGCAGAGTGCTGTGGGCGGAAAGGAAACCGTTGGAGAAGAGGTAGTCGGATGCTGTGATTTCTCTGCACCGGCGGAATACGGCGTCGCAAAAAAACTGGGCGATGTGCGGGAGCGCTGCGGGTACGGGCGGCGGCTGGTGGTATTCTGACCGCCGGCACGAGGGGGAAGGGTGGGGAAGGGAGGTATATAAAGGAAAGGATGGAAGGTTGTTGTGAGGAGGAATTCTTTGCGGACGGGGACATCAGGGTCGTCGCTGCTGAGGGAAAACCAGGTGGCAAAGGTGTTGAGCTCGTGGACTGTGATATTGGTTGATGTGATTGTGGACTCGAAAGGCGCAGAGGATGGATATGAACCTTTTTCCATTGTCCGGAGGAGGAGGTCGCCGACGACATGTGAGGTGGTAGATGTAGAAACGGTGGAGCCGGCATAGTCAGATGTGTTGGCAACCTTTGAAGCAGTATCTGTAGTATAGCTCCCGCCGGCGGCGACGGAATTGCCTTTTGATGGCCGTCGGAAGTGAGAAACTGAAGGTGGAGTACTCGATGCCGGCGTTATAGAGGGCGAAGGCCGGACAGTCAATGTTGCAGCTGGTGAAGGAGCAGTAGCGCAGATGCAATGTATACGCGAATTTGGATCCCTCAAGTGTGCACCGGTGATATAAAAGAACCAAGTCATCATTTCGTCCATCAAAATCAACTTCGGGCATTTCCACAGCGCTGCGTACGTCTGCAGACGTTTCGTCATCGCGATCGAGTCTGGGGAAACGTCGTTGCGGTGGAAGCCTGAATCGCGAACTCCGTAGACCAGATGAGGGGCCTTGAATTCTATCACAATGACGAGTAGATCGAAAGTGGATGCGGCCGCTCCCACTCGTCTCATGAGCGCCATATCCGGTATGCTACTGTCTTCGTCCAACCCGGACTACGGAGGGGCAGTAATCTCGGAAAGGATCACCTAGCCGTAGTCCCTCGTTTCAGCATCCGGTAGCATCTCCAGCAGCACCGGCCGCACAGGATCGATCAGTAGCGAGGTCGCAACGAGGCGGACATCGGTCTCGCTTGGCATGGCGTGTGTTTGGTGTCTAGAAAGACCCAACGGAAGTGGATGGCCGGTGACGTTGCCAGTAAAGTCGACGTTCATTCGACCGATGTATGCGCGGAAGCTGTCGAGAATGGCATCGGGAAGGGGACGGAGGGTGTCGGCTTTGAAGGCGGCGTAGTGTTGGACGGGACGGTTCGTGTTGGCGCTGGTGCCGATTCCCAACCCGCACACGGCAAGGAACTACAATTCCACCCCTGCACGTGTGCACCGTCGCAGCGCGAGTCGATAACAACCTATGTCGGGCAATCCCGATGACATTCTGGTATTGGCCTTTAGTCGGTTGTGGTTCGCCAGTGCTGTGCGAGAACTGAGCGCCGGTCTTACCCGATATTCGAAACATTTTAGCGGCTGTTGAGCCCCATCGAATCGCAGTGCCTCATGGTCGCATGACGTCATCGTGCCCCACGCTAGTGCGGAACACAGTCGTATGGCGTCGCAGTTGCCGAAGGACGGAGATTCCTATTGACCGAGAAGCTATTTGCGCTGCGGCTATATTCGGCGGTGGTGAGTACTACGGTCGCGAAGATCTCTGCTACTAACACCTCGTGCTCGCACCACGGCACCGGGATACTCTTCTGCCTACGGCCTTCCACCGTCATTCACCATATTCAACGCTCCTATTATTACTTTGGATGCTTCTTAGACTTGTTGATTGACTGATGTTCTCGAGGCCAGAAGGCCCGTATATATACAGACTTGTCTCCCATATTCACAGCCATATTCGTCTCCATATCTATCTCCGTTTGCATATCCGTTTGCTCTGATATGAGCCGCACTCCTGAGGCATATCTTCATACACCAACTGCATATCAAACGGACCTGAGCTGTGAGGCTCAGGATGCAGGTACACATGCAACACTTCCCCCTCTTGCTGCGTTCCGTAGCAAGTTCATAACTCTGTGAGCCAATACAAAATCCAAACAAGTCCATGTGAAACATCTTCCGGTGCCTCATTAAAACCCTCCTCATAATTGGCTGTGGTAGGTAGGGAAAGAGTGCAATCCGTAGTCATTACGTACAAAGAAAGAAAATCCTAGTCCATCCTAATTTACCTATATGCCTAATTCCATAGTCCTCCAGATCTACCATAAACTCATACCCTTCGTGAACTTTTCGGGCTTCTCTCGTGGCAGTGCTTTTGTAAAGATGTCGGCAACATTTTCTTGTGTTGATACAGAGGAGTACTTGACTACGCCGCGCTGGCGCAGATCTCGACTGTTGTGATAGCAAACGTCTATATGTTTCGTTTGTGCTTATATTGCTCCATTGATGATGAGAGCAAGTGCCCCTTCGTTATCGCAGAGGATCGGGAGCGGTTCATTGTTCTTGTCGTTCTTGTCGTTCTTGTCATTGTCATTCTTGTCGTCGTTTCGTTTAGTATCTTTGCAAAGTTGCAGCAGCCATATTCGTTCTCTCGAGGCTTCCGAGCATGCGATATATTCTGCTTCAAAACTCAATGTTGCAACTAAATCTTGCTTCCGTGACTGCCAAGATATGGTACCATTCGAGATGTATATGTGGCCTTCCTGAGATTTTCTATCTGCGCTGTCGCTGGCCCACTCGGAGTCTGTGTAGCCAATAAGAGTACTTGGACCAGTAGTGCTTGAGTGGTAGGGAAGGCAGTAATCTTTTGTAACTTTCAGATATCAAAGTATGCGTTGCGCTGATGTTAGGTGCCTGGTGAAACGCTTGGAGTTGTATCGACTAAGTGCTGCTACTGCGAATGAGATATCCGGTCTCGTGGCAAGTGCGAGATACATCAGAGATCCCACAATTGCTTGGTAGCCCTAGGGGTCAACATCTTCATCTCCTTCTGTTGCAAGATTTAACTTAACTTTGTCGTCAAGTGGTGTTGCAGTACCATGAGCTGCTTGCATATTAAATGGTTTGAGAATGATATCAATGAACACTCTTTGACCGAGCAATATTCCATCATTTTCTCAGGGGATCTCAATTGCAACGATTTGGTGTGCAGTTCCGAGGTTGGTGATCTTGTAGGTCGTAGCTAAAGCCTTCTTGATGTCCTCTGCCTCGTTTTCCGCACTTGGTGGGTCACCCAATAGCATATGATCAACGTAGAGAATTGGGAGCATTTTGCTGGTATTTCGTATATAGAGATTGGGATCGGCTTCTGATTGGACAAAGCCCAGAGATAGGCGAAATGCGTTGATATGGTGGTACCAAAGATGAGGTGCTTGTTTCAGGCCATGAAGTGCTTTTTGTAGTTGAATGACTAAGATTCGCGTCTCATCCGGCCATCCATCTGGTTGCTCCATGAATAGTGTGTCATCGTCAACATCGGGATTGAGGAAGGCCGGGACAACATTGTGATGATTGATTCTCCAATTATAATGTTCGGCGAGGCTTAATAGCAATCGAAAGATACTAAGTTTGCCGGCGGGTGCATAAGTCTCAACATAGTCCATTTGCTCATATGCTATGATCACAAGCCAGGCTTTGTACCGTGTTGAGCCATCAGGGTTTCTTTTTAGTTTTGAACTCAGAACACCCATTTTGATCCAATTGGCTTATTTCCAAATTGTGCTTGTGCTGGTGAGAAAGTCTCATTTCATATGATAGACATGTATTCGTCCATGATTACAGCTTCCCATTTCTTCTTTTGTCGGGTGAGCCTTGCTTCTGAGTAGTTAAGAAGATCGCTATTTATGATAGTTGATGCTAATGCAGAGTTCATCAATTCGGTGATGTTTACTCGTGCCCTGTCTGCACTTCATCTAACTCTCTCTGTAGGTACTGGGGCTTTCTTTGCCAATTGCTTTGATTGGCATGGTATACTTCTATTGGTAATAACCTCGTCTCTTGGGACGTGCTTATGAGATTTGATGGTTGGACAGTGACCGCTTTGTCCTTCACTCTATTTGTCAGCGTACTCATCAGGAGCTATATGTGTATATGTATGATGGCCATCTATCTCACCTGCATTAGGCGGTCTTCAATCTTCGTGCCCATTCGTATGCTCAGTTAATTGAAGATCAGGATTTGCTCGAGCTGCGGCGGGAATGGTTCGGCGAGCATCTTCCTGGCGGCCATGCGACATGCTTTCACCCATTCCACTCATACTGCGAGCGCGGCCATGGTTCACGCTCTCACCCGTTACACTGAAGCCAACATCTTCAATGTGTATTTCTTCTTGCAGTGTATCGACTAAGTTGATTTCGCCCGAGTTTTGCGTCTTAGTGACTGTGGACACGAGATGTATGGGTTTCTATCTTCGTCAAAAATCATATCTGATTGAGTTTTTACCATGTTGTGCTCTGGATCCCAAATTCTCCATAAGGTCGTTGAGTTGTGGACGTAACCGACCTTCATACAGGCTTGTGATCTTGCTCCAAGCTTCTTGTCCGTCTTCTGTTTCTTGGGGAGGAGTTGGCCGACGTAGCATCCCAATCGGCGCAGATGATGAAGTGGTGCTACGCAACTGATTTTCTTTCATGTTGGATTATCAAGCGGCTTATCATATTGTAACGGCGAGGTCTTAGACTAGAGGTTACAGTTGGCACGCTGGCACGTCATGCGGCCGGGTAAGCGACAATCTTGAATAGACTGCTCGAGAGGATCATGATACTTACTGATAATCTTACCATACATATATACATGTACGATCACTCTGACCCCGTTTGCAACCATATCCCTACAAGTATAATCAATTCTCTTACTTAGCCGGACGCTGGCATACGTGCCAATACACCATTCTCGGTCTTTCAGTTTGTTTTTGTTTGTTTTAATTATACTGTATTCACTCTACTTAGAGTATGACAGCCCCTTAGTCCCCTCCGCCTCCAGGCTGGCCGGCTAGATGGCGGAGCTCCGCTCCTACTACCCGTCGTCCCCTTCTGACAAAAGAAAGAAAGCATCCAAAAGTGGCAGAAATATAATACAAAGGAAAAGGGATGAAATCAAGGAGAGCCCGCCGGCCCTTACTCCTCTGGCCGTTTCCCGCAGGCTCTTGCTCCTCCGCTCATTATTGGCAGGAACTTTCCAACATCAGTGCCTGCCAGAAAGTCCATCACCGCTTGGTCGCATTTCTCTCTGGAGAGCAGCTCAGAGACTTTCACGTGTCAGCATCTGCCCGCACTCCATCCGATTGCCTTGCCCACCATCTTCAAGAGTGTTCTCTGCTGGTCTCTCAATCGGCTGCAGTGGCGGAAGAGATCCTCCCGTGTCTGGGCTACCGTCCTGCCTCTGCCGCCGCACCACCAGCACTTCTCATCGTCTCGGTGTCCGAACAGTTTAAGGTACATCTCCACTGGTGCGTATCCGGACTTCTGTAGGTACAACCTGACTGCCAGAGGCTTCACACTGTTCATTCGGATGGGTCTCTTGTTTCCAGCTTTGCCTTTCAGTCTATAGCCGTGGTGATTACTGCAGATGTTGGGCTCCCACTCAGCCTTCGTCGCCGTCTTTGCTTCCGAGATACATCTAGTCCTATTCGCCGTCGAGGTCTATAATCATTCTCGTACTGTGCTCGCTCTGCAGCCCTCTCTCGCTCGATTTGGTCAGCGATCTACTTCCTCATTTTCGGGGAATGTCAGAGTGTGCTGGGCCCCAGTGGATTTCTGTCTCTATGCCGGCTTTGCGGAGATTCCTTGCACATTGGCTAATCCACCTTGCTAGGTGTTGCACTGGCCCAGGTTCCATGTGTTCCGTTCGTCGAATGGCTGCTTGCGAGTCGCTGCAGTCAGCTACCTTCTTTACTCCGTCGGTCAGCGGTGTGTCCCTTTTCTTTACTGACTCCGGAGTCTGAGTCCTATGGCCCACAATTCTGCATCGTAGACCCCCATTCATCCGGTGCCGAGGTGGCTGCGGGAAGCCCTCCAGCCGCCTCTGTGCTTATACACTGTTGCGGCTCGCACTCTGCCATGATCGGAACCCGATCCGTCCATCCACCACATCCAGACCACCGCACCCCCTTGGGCCTCCCTCTCTCTCACCCAGCGTTTCGCCTCTCTCATTGCCGCTGTGTCATCGCTCAGTATGACTGTCTTGACCGCCGGTTCTTCGTCTGGGCAGGGCCAGCGCATCGTCTCTCCCTCCTGCCCTTGTTCGTGCCCTTTCTTGATGACTCTGCATATCGGTGCGCCAGACGTGGGGTGGTTGTACTTCTCATTTTGCGTGGAGCCTGCACGTGCGCTTGCGATCCTCGCCGCTAATCGTTGTTGCCTGGAGTTGAGGGTTACTGGTGGAGTCGGCCTTTCAGTCACCGGATACGGTCTGCTCATGGGAATTCAATTTTACCCCAGTTCTTCAGACGCGTCGCATAAATGCACTCAACCTACAAACCGAAGCATTTGACCACAGAATGCCTCCCAAACGGAAGAATAGACATACTCTACGCAGTGCCAAAAAGTGTGGGAGCACAGACACAATTCATGCGTCGATTGGTCGTGACACTTCGAGCCTCACCAGTCGAATCACCTCTGCATCAGTGACCCCCAGAGTTCCAGTGAAGGCGGAAATCGAAGAGGACTCACATCGCCTACGCAGAATCTTCAACGCCATCGAGCACCCCCTTTCCGACTATGAGTGTGAGCACTCAGCACAACAATCACAATTCAGAACCTAATGTGTCCGCGCATGAAAATGACAAACTGACTGCACCACCGGAGATCAACCTGGAAGATATAGTGGAGCGCTAGCAGATGGCGATCAACTTAGTTGGCTAGCATACCATAGAACAATTAGAATGACGCATATCATCGACCTGAGACTCAAAACCCAAGTTTAAGATTGCCCAGCCAAAACTCTACTGCGGCAGTGCTGGTGCACTGGAAACCTACCATGCCTTACTTCGATACAACTTCCAGACTCATAGACACCTTTTTCATGACGACACAAACAAGATTCAACATGTCCCGGACCGCCATGGAAGCTGAGCCTCCTATACCAATCGTGACATGCAGATGACGATTATGATTAGCCCAATTTCCTCAGGCGAATCCCTGCGGAAGAAAAATTCCACATGGCTCCACAACTTTGACCTTTTGGTTGGGGAAATAAAGATGATTTTCAGGGAGAAGACTTGGAGACTCAATGTGGTGATGAATTCATACTACGACTTTCTGCATGCCTACTACAATGCCAACGAGAACATACAAGCATATGCCAATAGACAACGACGTAATTGGACAGAAACAGAGATGGATGCAGTGCAGTTTCAAGCGATGGGAATGACACGGTCTGCGTGGGATTCAAGGTTCAATTACTACCCAAACTCAAACCGTTTTCGACAGCGAATGGGAGTTTCAACTCCATTGATGAACACTTGGTTCGGGGAGCTGACATTGAAACTGATCCGGAGATGGATCACATGCAGCAACAGAAACCACCAGGTAAGTCATCTTGTCCTGATGGCAGAAGACGTAAATTCCAATCATCAATCTCAGAGACGAAAGATGTACCTAAGAATACTTCCAAACCGGACTACTTCGATAAGTCAGTCAGCGGCGGGAAAGATCTATCTCTTTCACAGTTGGTAACTGGAGAGGTCTATGCATCACGGAAAGCCAATGTGAAATGCATACCATCTGGCAGTGACGATAAAATCTTCCAATGCTCGAAATACTCCAAGCAGAACTTTCAAGATCGAATCACCACTGGAGACAGCAATGGCAAAGATAGAGATGACATAGGCGGCAATCAACAAATCAAGCGCCAACGATCCTTTGACACTCAGCAAGCAAAAAACTGATATACCTCTCCCGATATCGATGGCAGCAGGGGACATATGACGAGATCGAGCTGAGAATGGAGAAGTTTGGCGCGTACGTACTAATGCAAACCTTGGAGAAAGTTCAACCTCACCGGATGTCACTAAAATCAAATGTCGTTCTGGAGAAACCCGAGGGCAAGAATGTTATGTCTTTACCTCTTCGTGACCGAAATACCAGATTCGGGAACCATAATTTACAAAGTACAAATACGAGACAGTGATGGGGGGATGCACCGCGTACCGGCTCTTATCAACTGCGGTGCAACTGGTATCATGATGGCACATCAGCTTTTCAAGTGACTCGGGATACTACATGAGGCGGCACACATCACCACCCTCGGCCTAAACTGAGTAGTAATGCCACCCGCAAAGGACAGCCGGAAGCGGCGGATCACACTCTGGTATTTGGACTATCCCGCACTGGTTGATTAATCAGACGTGCTTGTGGTGCCACTGCGCTCGTACGATCCAGTACTTGTATTCCCATGGTTCCAAAAATGAAATCCTGACATAGGCTGGACTCACTGTTGATTGACTTTCCTGCAATCACCGAGAGTGAGTGGAGTGGAGGAAATAAAACCACTTATGACGGCAGTGGCATCGAAGGTTTCGGAAGCCGAAAACACAAATGTCAACATCCAGCTTCTGGGCCACAGTACAAACATACAGAGACTGGGAGCAGCCCCACTTGACGATCTTCTAGCGAGCGATCAAGTTTTAGGTGCATTTGCCCTCCGGATTGGGGAATGCACTGGGCTGCTGGGTGCGACTTTGGAAGTCATTACCCTGGACTCAGCAGGAAATACAGACCCAAGCGCTGAATGTGACCAGCAGGGAGCAGCGGCAGTAGTTGCGGCTGAAGAGCCGCTCTGAGAAGACTCTTGAATGAGTGCTATAGATTCGCCGAAACACAAAGGGAGTTACTGCACGGTGGTACTTGGCTCCATTGTGAGCGAACCGTTAATGGTAACGCCTCCTGGATTATTCCTTCCTTCCTTCCTTCGTTCTTCTCCTTACCTCCTTGTTCTTGAACACCTAAGCTAACGCGAAGCAGAAGCTGGGCACCACAGAGTAGCTACAGACGACCGGAATTTCATCCCAGCAAGGTACTCGGAATTTCATACCAGCAAGGTACTCGGAATTTCTGGACGTCATTAGGCAGAAAAACGCTGAGACACTGGCACCACACGACACAAAAGACCATGCGATTGACATGGAACGGGGAGTTAAGGTACCATGTAGATGGATCTACAACCTATCAGAAGTCGAGCTGCGAACTTCCATCGCATACCCAGGCAAGAACTTAGTAAATGGCTTCTTCCAGTGGTCATCATCATCAGTAGCAGCACCGATACTGTTTGCACAGAAAAAACCCCGCGGCCCACGACTCGGTGTGGACCACCAGGCGCTCAATTCGGCCACAGTGAAAAACCGGTAACCCCTACCCTTTCTCTCGGAGACGCTTAACTGAATGCGCAGAGCCCCGATATTCACAAAGGTGGACCTCCGGAATTCCTATCACCTGATCCATCTCAAAAAAGGACACAAATACACGACCGCGTTCCGGACCTGCCACAGCCAGTTCAGATACTGAGTTATGCCCTTTGGATTAACCAATGCGCGAGCTACATTCCAGGTCTACATTGACGACTGCCTCAGGCCTTATATTAACGACTTTGCTGTATGCTACCTAGATGACATACTGATCTATTCGACCAATGAGAAGGAACACAATGATCACCTACAAAAAGTGCTTGATCGACTACGCCAATTCGGCCTTGATTGCAAAGGTGCAAAGTGCCAATTTGGAGGCACTAAAATCAGTTACTTCGGATTTATCATCCGCGCTGATGTAGTCAGCATGGAATCGGACCTCATATCAACCATTCAGGACTGACCTACTCCCAACTAAATTAGTCACGTTCACGTGCATCTAGGCATCCCAAACTTCTACGGCGAGTTCGTCCACAGAGTTGCGAAGGCAATGATACCCATCTCCGACCTACTAAAGAACTTGCGAGGCACATGTTTATGGACCTGAATGGCAGAGCTTGCAGTTCGGAAGTTCACGAATGCATCCAGCGCAGCACCGATCCCCAAGCCGTTCAACCCAGTGAAGCCTATCATCCACCAGACGGCTGTAAGACGCTTCACAATCGCCGGTATTCTCAACCAATTCAACAGTTTGAGCATTCTCAGACCGGCAAAGTTAAACATGTGCTAATGCTTCCCTGATGACCGGAACTACAACACATACGATTGGGTGCTCTTAGCCATCCTTGAGACTTAGACACAATGGTGACACTATCATGAGATAGCCAATCACAAGATCCTGATACAATGCGACAACAAGAATGTCAAGTATTTCGAAACATCGAAAGTGCTGTCCTGGAGGCAAGCGAGATGGGCTGAGATCCGTTCATCATATGACTTGGTTATTCAATACCTGGAAGGGAAACAGAACCATGCAGACGGACCATCATGATGACCTGATTAAGAAGAAGGCTATGAAAGACCCACTGCAAATCTCTTGCCAACCGCGGCATCAACCACCGACAATCCATTCAATGACTGCCTACCAGCAATTAAGACAGCCCAGGATACCAATTCACTAGCGACTGACACCAAGAATACCATCGGTTACATTGACCTACCTATAACCAGTTGTCAGGACAGATCGACGGGTAAGAAAGCGGACATGCGGTGGAAAGTGTTCGCAGGAGCTCTCACATTCGATGGGAGAATATCGGTGCTAGAAGCACTGCACAATCAGGTAATATGTCTTTTCCACAACAACCGCAAATCTTGTCATTTTGGAGCGCTTTGGACTGCTGAACTCGTATATAGAGACTTCTACTGGCTAGAACTAGACACCACAGAATGGAAGTACGTCGCTGGATGAGAATTATGCCACCTAATTCAAGAACTGTGCCATGCGCAATATGGACCCAATCTGCCTCTGCAACCCATGTAAAATCCAGGGGACGGGATTCCTATTGGCTTTGTCACCGACCTGCCAGAATTAACCACGTCGCGATACACCGTGATTTGGGTCATAGACGACCAATCAACCAAGACGCCGAAATACCTGCCCTGCTGGAAGGATATAGGATCACCGGAATTGGCAAATATGTTTTGTGAGTGTGCGATCTGCAAGCATGTAGTACAAATCACTATCGTCACCGATAGCGGAACGCAGTTCACCAGGTGATTCTGGACAAGAATCTGCTCCCACATGAGGTTCAACCACCGAGTCTCAGCGGCCGTGCAACTGCAGACCGACAGCCAGACGGAGTGGGAGAACCAGTGAATGGACGAATACCTGCAAGCCTTCACCCACTACGAGCAGGACAACTGGGCCATACTCCTTCTTCTGGTGGAATTTGCGTATAACAACTCAGTGTATGCTTCCACTAGGCTGACACCGTTCTACGCAATGTAAAATCGGCATCCCAAGATGCAGTTGAAAGCATCGAAAGTGTCACACCTGAAAGCGGAGATCCAAGCGGACGCTACGCTCGAGGCATTCGCAGAGATGCATTGGACTCACCCTGAGATCATCCTCAAAGCGCAGCAGCGCCAAAGGAAGATCGTCGGCGGAAAAGATATTACATTCGACATTGGAGAAACAATATGGCTATTGAACAAGTACTTTCGGACAACAAGGCCGTCACAGAAGCTCGACTCCAAATGCGCGGAAAGGTACACTCTGTGTAAAGTCATCAATAGGAATGCTTAGAAATTAAACTTGCCAAACGCAATGCAGAACCACAACATGTTCCATGTGGCACAAGTTACTGGACAGGCACCTCAAGTTTCAGGGAATCCACTGAACGAACCTCTTCCGAGGACCGTGGAAGACTTCGAAGATTAGGGAATTGATAGTATACTTCACCCCAAACGGGAATATCAGAAGCTGCATTACCTCCTTGAATGGGCCGGATACAGATATGTGCATACACATTGCGAGCCAGTGGAAATCCTCAGGAATGCTCAGGAGCTGCTGGACGAATTCCACCACAGCCATCCAGGAAAGCCACGATTGTGGAGGCAAGAGAATAATTTGCCGTTCATTCTTTCTTTCATTCTTTTGACTGGATGCGGTCTAGTACAAATGGCCTCGGCACAGGTTTTAGCTCCTTCGGATCACTGTCAGGTGATGGTTGAGTGTCCCAGTGCGGTGTATCCGCAGCACGATCGTGGGAATTATTCCTTGTTTGGTTGTTTGTCGTTGTATTTGATGGGGAGATGCAGCCCAGGAGGTCTGCGGCTAAGGAGAGGATAATGTCACAGCGAAGTCTTAGACTAGAGGTTAGGGTTGGCACACTGCCATGTGATGCAGCCGAGTAATCGACCACTTTAAATCGACTGCTTGTGAGGATCATGATCATTACTGAGAATATTACCATTCCCATATACATGTACGATCACCCTGACCCTGTGTGAAACCATAAGACTACAAGTAACATCTATTCTGTTGCATAGCCGGACGCTGGCATAGATGCCCTTAGATATATTCAGGTGTGCCATGTGGCAGCACCATGCAATATTGAGATTCGGGAGGAGCTTAATATTCGTCGCACTGATCTGTTTGGTGCGCTCTTTGTATGGCATGAGGTGATGGAAGTATACTGCACCATTGATCGGTTCCCCCCGGAACATGAGTATAGCCTGGGAGTCGAGTATCATAGCCTTCGTATTCTCTGTCCTCGTAAGAATCATTTGTACCATGATTGCAATTCTGTGGGGAGCATAGGGTGGACAGAACACCGGGGCTGTACCACACGTGGCCAAGAGCATTTGGAAGAGTGGATTGACGTATTCCCGTCTGCCATTATCCCACTGACAACGCTTGAACATGTATCCTCCCCCATCATCTTTGACTTGGTAGTACTAGTAGGCGGGGATGGAAGGCTCTTGTTTCTTACCAGGTAGGAGGTAAATGGTAGTCCATTGGGTGTAATCATCAACGAATAGGAAATAGTGCACCTGGCCTACTTTGGTAAGTATAGAAAATCGACAGCAAGTGTTGGAGTGTATGAGATCAAATGGTCATGGACCCAATTGGACGTTAGTTTGAATGAATTTTTGCTTCTGTTTCATTTGCAGACAGATATCACACATTCTATCTAAGTATTCGAATCCATCAACTAGTTATTGTATGGCCGCTGGATGTAGATGCGCTAGTTGTCGGTGACAGGGCCGTGTTATAAATGTGGAAGCAGAAACAAGCTCAGTGTTCGATGACGAGCTATGTCCCTTCATTCGGTAACAGTTTGTAGTCATTGGCAATGGGGACTTGCGTTTGGCTGTTTGGGAGTGGAGAGATTAACGTCAATGTAGTATTTAGAAATCATCAGTACGAGTAGCAATGATGCTAGTTGAGTCAGTAACAATGGAGCTTATACCACATCGAAAAGATGTTGTATATCCAACCAGATCGAGTTGGTTTATACAAACCAGAGAGAGCTGAAATGTAGGCGGATAAAGTGAGTTGAATTTTTTGCCCTGTGATATGGTAAGGAAGCCATGAAAAGTGGCAGTTACGGTAGTCTCATCGCCAAGATTGGAGATGATGAGTGATGGTGGTTGGTTGAATGAGATGATGCAGCATTGATGGTTAAAAATATTGTTCGATGCTCTCTTAACCAACACCCACCACGATGTCGCTGATGATATAAGAGCAAAGTCACTAGCGTCGCATGGTAGTCCAAAGAGATGTCGATCTCCTGGTGTGATCCCATAATCCTCCTGTGATGCACTCCCCTCAGACAGGAGTGCTTTGTGTACGCCTTTGAGTCCTTGATGGTGATCTGTGTGTTGACTATACTTCGGGCTTGGAAGCCGTTTTGGCGTGTACAGCATTGTGGCTGTATGTGAACTGGTTTTCCACAACAGTAACATGTCATGTCATCTCTACTTCCACTGTTTAGTTGTGTGAGGATACCACAATATTCAGTAGTTTGATAGTTTGATTGGCAGTGTGTGCAGGTGTACGTCATAACGTCATTGGAATCATGGGTATCGTCATATGTTCCGTGTCAATGAGAACAACTTCGTGCTCCGTATTGTTCCTGTCCTCTGTCATGTCTGCAACAGTAATGGGTGATCTGGTCGTTTGATCTCCGATCTCTTTTTTAAGGCAAGCTGCCTCCACATCGCTAATGACAGCGTTCCCCGTTTCCTCAATGGTAGGTAAGAGAATTCGATGCTCCACGATCGTCATCATGGTCGAGTACTGAGCTAGGGGTAAGTGTTGATGTTTGTACCCATTTGGTCGTCGGAGATATCTTGTGTTGTACCGATCAGCAGTAGACAGTAGTTGAGAAGTCGTGGAAAGTATTCTGTCAGTATTTGATCTGTGTGCAGGTGGCAGGCTTACAACTGACATTGAATAGTACTTCTTCCGACATGAGTTCCCGTATTCTCAAGTCATTCTTCCAGCGTAGTCCATGGTGCCCCTAGAAACCTCAGGTCTCTGAGAAGACACTGTACAGCTGGAGTGCATGAAAAATGGATTGTTGGCTTAGCTTGGGCAGCTCAGAATTTCGACTTGTGGTAGTTAATGTCAATTGCAGGCAGTTCAGGTTCTTTGCCAGTGACAATGTCATATGTGTCCATACCATGGAGAACACAGGTCATAGTCTCGTTCCATGTTTCATAGTTAGGATAGGTTAGTAGATGAATGTTACCCTATTCGGACTGGTTCCAGGCGGTAGATGGCCAAGACATCATAACATTTAATCGATGGTGTTGAGTTTTGAGTTTGCCCGGATTATGGTGTCAGTACCTCTGAAAGATCATGCAGTTGAAGTGAATATAGAGTTTTTGTCTAAGAGTGCGCACCGGGCTCAGGAAGTAGTGCTATGTACGCATCTGAGACTCATTGATTGACTGATGTGATCGAGACCAGACGGCCAGTACATACACAAACTTGTCTCGCATATTCACACCCAGATTCCTCTCCATATCCATCTCAGTTTGCATATCTGTTTGCTCTGGTATAAGCCGCTCAGTATTGATACAAACTACACTCCGGACACAAATCATTCTTCATTAACTGCACATCAAATTGACCTGTGCTGTAAGGCCCACGATGCAAGCAAAATTCAAACACTGATTGATTTGAAACTATCAAGTCACCACTCGTGATTTTCCTTGCTGGACAAACTCAATTGCTCTATTCACCACTACTGGGCCGACTCTGTATATATAACTATATGGCGTGTTGTACACCTGCCCTGCAGTACCTTAATTAGGACTACTAAGGCCTTCCGCTCCCCACCTAGAGTAGGCAAGATCCAAGGAGAGTGACATCCATCTATGTAGCGGCCCATATGCTCACCTATGGCTCCCAGAGAAATTCTTGGCAATGTAAGCACCTGCGCTGCAACAACAATTTAAAGTTAACTTCAACTTTATTTTCATCCCGCGACATAGATGCCCATATTTTCACATACACTCACCTTCAAGATCATATCTAAGTCACAACCACACCAGTGCCTGAACACGTCGTATATGGCGATTGAAGTCCATACATATCCAGACATGTAACTAAATATCCGAGTATACATTCTCCAGGATCACCTTGCACAGAATTGAGTTATCAAACATTTCCCTATATCTCTATCTACATGTTCAACTCCCTATTTCAACACAATCTGGCAGTTCGAACCTCGTATAGGATTTCATCTCCACAAACTCAGCTAGGTACAATTAGGTGCCAGTAACAGCCCGGAATGCAATGAATTGGCCTAGATGTGGATGTATATTGACATAACGTATTACCCACATTACCCGGCATTCTACACCTCCACCACCACCAATGCATACGTCAGTCAACAGGTTACCTTTCCATCTTTACATCACAAGGACCAGCATCAACTCTATTTGGAAATGGGATCCCAAAACCTCTCTGCTGGAATGGTGTCATTGGCCTACCCAAACTGCTCCCTACATTATGCAACTGCTCTCCATCCGAATGGCTACAACATGAGCAAATGTTGGGAAGTGAAGGCGAACACCCCGAAGTGGTGGAGGATGATGATGACATTCTAACAATTTCCGATATTTCAGATTGGATTACCAAGTAGTTTATTGAGCATGTACTGTTACTGGCGAGATGAAAGCTTACAGGATACCAAATAAACAGCCCGCAATATAACCATTGCCGGCCAACTTATCCTTCCATGATCAATCAGAATGACCAAGCAGGGGGCAGTTCCCACTGTTCTGATCAGCACTGCAGTATGAGAGCAACAATGCTCCTGCCCACATTGTGCAGTTGCAGCCTGGAGTGAGGAAGAATGGAAAGCCTGGGCTGGATAGCAGGTATGTGAAGTGGGTAAAGATGCTGTTCGATCCGGAGGAAATTAACTAATACTAGAGAGACCAGACAAATATTATGAGTACAGACCCAGACCGAGAGGCTGCCGGGTTGTCCAGTATCATGCTACAACACATGAGTGGGTTATGGGAAGTTTGGAACGTTGAATTTTTGAAGATGTAATCTCTATTGATTGATATATCTGAACCAATATTTTCCCCATTGTCGATCTGGCGGGAAGAGACATACATATCATCTGCTTGGCTGCACCAAGTGACTCACTCAAACCATTCCTCTACCATACTGGGGAGTCGGCTGAAAACTTCTGACACCACTTGATGAAGGATAATCCAAGTCACGATGACTGTGTCAGAGCTACAGAAGTAGGTAATATCAATCGGGATGGGAGGGAAGCTGGTGAAGATGCTTCCGAACAGGTCAAGAAGTGTTTCAATACTAACTATGCTTGAGAAGAAGAAGAAGGTGGTATGGTCTGGGTCAGATTGCGGATGGATCATCCTTGAAAGCTCTGTACATAATTAAGTATCTACCGTCAATATCTCCGGTAGCGTACACATCGTTGAATGGACCGGTATGTGTGAGTATGATATTATACAGAACATTTTGCCGTTAAAAACCTACCAAGGAAGGTTGGTGCACTAACAGATGCGATGACAAGGAGGAAGATGAATTGGAAGCATCCATGTGCCGATGATGTTGACCCAGAGAAAATTGACATCCACCAATCTCGAAGATTTACCCTACCGAATATACTTCGTTTCGATGACAATCTACGAGACTTGCAAATGAGCGCCGAGATGCAGATATACGTACCGGCGACCTTGCCGTACCGAGTACAATCCTGACTACTGTTCAAGAGGCCAAATCAAGTGCCGTATGGTAAAGAATACAATACCCAATACAATGCCGAATGGGTTACGAAGTTATATTACCGAAAATACTATCCCAAATAAGATCCCGACTCAGACTCGGCGATCCCGAGCTACTCAGCTACGATGAAAATTGACGACTACAAATCAACTTCGGAATCAACACCGATTCAAGCCTTCCAATTGATATTCCCTACGAAGCTGTATGAGATCAGTCGCCGGCGGAGCAACGACTTTCAAAAGAGAGGGATGACCGTACCGGAATCGTAACCCCTACCGCAAACAATTACCGTACCGGAAGTGCAGGAACGAAGCACCGTGAGATACATTCACTGATTGAGAAGGCTAGCAGCGACAAATGCGCCTGGAGATGAATCGACTAGTGGACACAGAGAACGACGAGAAGTGCACGGAGTCAAGTGATGGCAAGCACACATACAGATGAATCAACGAGCGTACGTAGAGAAGAAGCAGCAAGCACACCCGGTGGAGAGCCAGCAAGCTCACTCGGCGATCGAAGACGATAGGTGCACCGAGCATGCGACAAATGACGAGTATACCTGCCAATGCACCGGAGAGAGATGATAAGTCAAACGAGCCTGCTCCATGCTGAACGAGGGCAAATACAGCTACCGAAACAGTTCCGAACGAGATTCCGAATAACTGCAATGACTACCGAATAGGACCACCGAACGAGATTGAATATGACCACCAAACATAACGAATAGTCTACCGAATGGCATCACGAGAGACAGCGGAGATAACTACCAAAGAGATCACCGAGACCTCACAGCGACGGACATCACTGCCGAAGTACTTCACATGGAGATCGAATGAGAGGATTACCGGGAGCCCTACCGTACCAAGCCACTGACCGAGATGTTTACCGAATGGCGTACCGAAGGATTAAGAAACTATCGCCGAACGGCATACCGAACTTAATGCCGAACCACCTTACCAGAGGCCTACCATATGACTACCGACAGGACAACGGATATTCTACCGAAGCTGCCTACCGAGATGGCCAAGAGAAGTCGACCAAGAACATACCGAAGCCGTCATCCGAATGACTTTCACAGAGCAGCGGTCCACCGGGACCCTACCAAATGCCGAATCAAGAGATGCCGAGATCTGCATATGCCATGCAAGAAGCGGCTTTCGGTGAGCAGAAGCCCGCTCCTATCACGGTGAGTATGACCACCTACTGTGAAGCTTACGTGTTAGATATGGATCAATGATATACCACCCACGCCCGATGCAATTGGCGTCAATTCTGCCACCCCCGAGTGGACACCGCGAGTGCAATATGCAAACCACAGTTACGATTCGCGGAGGGGAAGCTCACATCATTGTCCGAAGTCAAGACGGGATCCCCGTGATTATCGACTATTTCACCGACGCTACCCTGGCTAATTCCGATGATGGTCTATGCCTAGACTCAACTTTGTACGAGCACACATACAAGATGGCCGGAATCTTATGACCGGAAGTCTACCGACGAAGCGAGAGCCGAACCGAATTACGTGTCAAATCACAGAGATTACGATTACAATCCCGAATCACAATTACACTGCTACGAGCCATGATGGCCATCGACAATCGATATGATGATGAAGTCGTCGACGGAGCAACGAATTTTCAAAGAGGGATATAGCCGTGTCTACACGATCAAGTCCTACCGACAAGTCGAAGCCCACCGAGAGCCAGTCTACCATGACACGCACCGACAAGTCTACCAAGAGTCGACCAACATTCTACTGAAGCCGCCTATCGAGAGCGCACCCATGAAGTCGATCGGATGGTCACCGAAGCGGACTTCGAAAGACGATTACCGAGTCAAGCAACATCGACGTGTCACTGCCAATTACCGATGACTATCGGCTGCAAGATATATTCTCCAGTGCATGCGGAAGCACTGCAGAGATCTCAGACAGCACAAGCGCACTTCAACTTGTTAAGTATAACCATCCTTAGAGAAGCTCACTTTCTAGGTGTCGACCAACGAGATGTGACCACGATTGACGTATACGATTGATGATCACCAATGGCTACGAACGATGCCGACAGCGGGAGCTCCCATCGATGCCAAATCATGAGCGGAAGCTCTACCACCCTGACGATGACGGCAAAGACCTACGCCGAGATGGTACGAGCTACGAGTGCGGTCCTGCATGGCAGGTCGGATCCTGTAGGAGTTCGGAAGTGAAGATAAGGAGGAATTGAGGTCCGAGACTCGGGAGCGGAGGACATGGGTAAATAGAGATCCGGAACTCGAGACCGGAGGAAAGTAATCAATTGGGCGTTCCTTTCTTCTGTTTCTTCTGTTCTCATCTCTTCTCTTCTCTTCTCTTCTCTTTTTCATACTTCATTACTTCATTCGATCTCGGCCCGGTACGAATGGCGTCGGCATGGGTTTTTACTACCTCCGGATCGCAGCCAAGTGGAGGTGGAGTTTCCCCGTGCGCCAGATCCGCCAAAAGGTCACCCTGAGCGGTACTGATCGGTTGTGGGACTTATGGGTTCGTACGAGTACGTATGCGGCAGGATTGTTTAATGTTTCCTTTCCTTTTATCTTTCCTTTTCGCTTGTACGGTTTATGCAGCCCAAGAGGTCTGCGCGTAAAGAGGGGGATAATGTAACGGCCTTTCCATATAGTCGGCTCGCCACGAGCCTTAGATCTCTAGCGATAATCTTACTATACATCTACACCTACTATCACTCGCATCCACGTTTGCAACCGTATTCCACTAATTACCACACGTATGCCTATGAGGCCGAACGCTGGCGTACGTGCCCTTACAGATGGCAGTATGGAGCGGGCGCAGAGCTCAAAGCTCAGGTGCGGGGTGCGGCCGCAACGGGTTTATATGTTTCTATCTTTTATCTTTCATTTGTCAGCAGGGACGAAGGGTAGCGGGTGGGGAGCTCCGCCATCTAGCCGGTTCGCCCGGAGGCGGAGGGGGCTATTCAGGTCCTGTCATACTCTAGTAAGAGTGAATACAGTATGATTAAACAACAACAATATCTGATGACCTATCTTAGCAATCAATAACACCAACTATGACCAGATCAGCCTACCCGCTTTGTCAGGCGAATATTCTCTTTGGAAGCCACCAATATCTTTTTGGTAATTCTCCTCCATCGACATAATCAGTGCACTTTTGAGTCGTTCCTCCTCTGTCTCATTATCCTCATCCACTTCTATTGAAATAGCTAATGCACGTCCAAGTCTTTATTCGTTGGTATCATTGTTGTGACATACCTCGCACATAACGAAGTCTTCATTCGTCTGTATCATGTTGACTAGGGATTTGGCCCGGCGGCTTACGGCCCCCATTGGCCTCGCCTGCCCCCACCAGCCTCGCCTGCCCCCACCGGTCTCGCCTGCCCCCACCAGCCTC
>Ga0307512_10000698_pt1 | contig 49911 bp, 61 predicted proteins | sample 14_EM_MG_FD_200267 | JGI IMG/M metagenome (GOLD analysis project Ga0307512, IMG submission 200267) | Populus trichocarpa ectomycorrhiza microbial communities from riparian zone in the Pacific Northwest, United States - 14_EM | ecosystem: Host-associated > Plants > Roots > Unclassified | place...
ATGGCCGGCCAGAATGCCCTCCTAGGGTCTGGTTCTCTCCTGAAATTGACGCTTCTAAGTTTACACTCCGCCTCCTCTCAGACACTCCTGGAGGCTCCCAGTGACTAAAATACATTTTGCTGATGTATTCATCAAGAATGTATAGGTGTCTGCAACGCCAGGTGAGGTTAACAACTTGCGACCCGTTACAGCGCAGCAGGATACGATGTTACCACCGTCATTCTTGCAGTTGAAGTTGTTCGAGCGATCAGGTCTGTCTGCTTTCAGCTTTGACTTGGAAGCTTTTGGATGAACACCTTTGTTCTTTTGCCACTCCAGGAGAGCATGGCGCAACACGGTGCAGGTAAACATGATCAGTGGCGAGGGTATATGACCGTCCTTGTCGTCAATCATGGAATTATGAAATCCATCAGCATACTTACCGTGGTTATTTGCCCGATGATAAAATTTGATGTAGATAAACTGCGGGATTGCTTCTGCTAGGAAGTAAAGTGGATGCCAGCCATTCGTTAGCAGCTTTTGACTCTCTCTGTGTTGGATTTGGACCGCATACACCACCTTCCACACGCTCTGCGATAGGAAAAAGATACTTATTGTCTGCCAGAAGGGAATCAATGAATTTCAAATGCTCTGCGGCGGATTCAAACCGGTGGAGATCATAAAGCTCTGCTATGTTGTCCCTTGCTGATTGAATAAAATGGGATTTGACCTTATCGACTTGTGCTCGAACCTGGTACCGGTTTGAGCGTGTAATATTCAATGTGGGCCGTTGATTCAGCATAGCTCTTTCAAAATCTCCTTTGTGCGTGCCTCGAATGCTATGGACCAAATGTTGTTTTGCTGCATAGCGGTGTTCCAGTACGTCTCTATTATCTGCCAGTGTGGGCCTTCAGCTAATGCTTTCGCAACGCGTCGCGTTGCATAACTTACCATCTCCAAATCGCTTGCACTTATGAACGGCCGTCTGTTCCGCATGTAGAGCTCCAGGAGTCTGCCCATTGCAAATACAAGATGCGTCATGTCTGTGTGACCAAATCGATGGATGCTGCGACTGCCAGAGACTATGGTTCGAGGTGTAGACACTGCCTGCGGTTGCAATTGCCACTGCTTCTGTCTCCGATTCCTTTCTGTAGGTCGTGTTCACAGTGGATTTGTAATGATCACGTGGGCTTCTGGATTAGGGATGGGGGTAGTCAGGTTTTCAAGACCGCTGAGAGCAGTGGGAGTGCTAGCAATGCCGGATGCAGGGCTGGATACAACGCAACGCGTTGAGTCTGTCTGTAAGGTTCCTCCGCGTGCTGGTGTGCTACGACTGCTTGTACCCGGCGTGGTGGTTGGAGTATTTATTGACCATCGCAGTGTAGCGGACAGGGTGGAAGCCACGCGTTGAGTGATATCTGCAATGCGAGAATCGTTCAGTGAAGATAAGGGGGTGGAGTTCTGACCTTGGATTGTAGAGGGTACGGAACTCCCTCCTTGAGAGGTATCCCTCTTGCCAGCCGGTACGGAAACACGTCTCTTAGCAGGTGGAAGTTGCGAATTCCCCTAAGGCCCACGCTTTTGTTGATTCTGACGATTAGCAAGACTTCGAACATTTCGTACAACCGGAGTTGTATCAGGGTGAGGGCTTTGGGAAGGCATAGTCCGATATAGATGTTCGATGTTGAGAAGGTAGGAATAATGTCCTCTGCATCCATATGCAACGGCAGGCGAGGTAGACTCCTATTTGAGCGATCATGGGGGGATTCGACAAAAAAGGGAGGCGCAGTGGAGACCGCGCTAGCCTCTAAACCCTGACAATACTCAGGGACAAGATCCCTTGCAAAGCATTCAATTATGGGGTTAACTGGCATCAGATTAAACTCAGCATTGAAATTCACTGTTACAGCAATGTCTGAAGGTCTATTTGCACCGCTTGAAGGGTGTTGATGCCTTCTTGGCGCAATTATCATAGTATTGCACTCGTTCTTGGCACAATACATAGAGCCATCGATTGTGTTTATCTTCAGCTTCCCGGTGGAAATCCCCCTTTAGCAGAGCCAAAAGCATTGCAAATGGAACAATGATGTATTCTCTATCCTATGACATCAGTTGCGTGTGCTTTTTCCACTGCTAGGCGTTGGTAGCCGTGTTGGATGGTTGCACAGTTGGGACAACCAGAGAACTACTCAGTTTGCTCTGAGATGCACGAGGTCTGAGCGGTAAAAGTGGTACGAGACGCCAAAGCAATGCCCGGCATTGTATACTGTCCTCACCGTGAGTACTAAATCTTGTTTCAATGCTCCTCATTCATGAGGTGGCTGGTGGTTCTGCAAGATGAAGGCTGGGCCGTTTTGTGTTCGTTAACCAACAAAACAAGATGAACCAAGAAATCGCAGAAACTCGAGTATATATATCCCATCTTCCCGCCTTCACCTCCATTCTGTTTTCCTCCCGTATTAAACACACCGCCAGGTTCCTGAACTCTCTCGACCACACGTGACTTGCACAAAACAACGCCTCTCCTTCCAAAACACACCCAATAACCTACACAACTTTGTACGTTCCCTCTGGGCTTCCTTCCGCTACATTCAACTGTATCATAATGCTAATGCGTCCAGTGTAGATTCATTTTCAACTCGCAGCAATGGCACCAAAGGGCAGCCGCACAGGAAAGGGGAAGGCAACTGCTAGAGCAAAAATGCCGACATCGGTTATAAATCGACTCATGTCATTGGATTGGGACGGTATCAAGGGATTCATCTCGGAACACAACCATGGACTCATGGATATACAATGTTTGCAGCGTCAAGGATGAGAGGGCATGGGACCTCTTTTATGATATAATCTTTCATGATCCGGTCACGAGTCGCCACTTTTCACAATTCCAGCTGATGTGGCCGCACCGCAGGAGCAGGAGTTCGCCTTTCCGGGAGTGGTGGGCAGCTTTCCGCTCATATATGGGGCAAATGTTTGACAAAACCCGCGACCAAATGAACAGTTGGAGGTGGGACAACCCCCGTGCCTTCGGGGATCAAGTCGATCGCTCCAATCCGCAGACAACCAGCTCAGGGAAGGTTAAACCCACCGGCGAGCGTTTCTCTTGGTACGGTAGCGATGATCTCTGGGCAAAGATTGAGCCACCAAGCTGCCGGCAGTACAAGCCAGGCGACTTCCTGGCCATTAGACCACTGAATTGGGATGAGATAATCGACGAGGATGATGATGATGAGAACTGGGCAGATCCCGGAGGGCCGAGCGGTGGAAGGAGCCATCCTGGCGATGGCAATGACAATGATGACAGTGAGGGTGAGGAGAACACGCAGGGCGGTGAGAAAGGAACCGGGAAAGGGAAGGGTACAAAGGATGGGAAGGGGAAAGGGAAGGGGAAGGCAACGGAGGAACGGAAGGGGAAGGGAAACGGTAAAAGGAAAGGTATTGTTAAACAAACCCCAGGAGGAGATGATATCTCTCGTGCCATTGCTTTGCAGTTGCAGAAGGAAATGTATGAGGCAGACTCAGACACGGAGGGCTAACCAGAGCGGGTATATTTAGTGCCGGAAGCATCGCCCGCCGTGTCAATTTCCTCAGATGATGATACTGACTCTACCGAGGAGTCAGACAGCGAATTTGACTCAGAACTTGATCCTGATGTGGATATGCGCATGGAGGATGTTGTGGACGCACCAGACGGCGTTGATTTAGACAGTGATGTGGATATGAAAAGGGACGGTGACGATGAAGTGGAGGAAGATGAACAGGAGGAAGATGAGGAGGAGGAGGATGAGGATGAGGATGATGGCAAAGAACCTCGGACGATTGGCCAGGGAGAGATGGTAAATACATCGGCTGACGATGTTGATACCATGGTAGATGATCAGCCAATCATGCTACCTGAGCAAGGCCAGGAGATGCGCGAGCATACCCCATGGCCACAACCCCCGGCGCCTGCCCCACGGCCACAAACCCCGGAGCCTCGCCCATGACCACGAACTCCATAGACTCATCTGCTCAGTGGACTGGAGTATTTGGCGCTTGTGACGCCGCAAAAAGCTTGCCCGGCGTTGCCAACTTTGCGAGATGCTGAGGCAGCCGGAAACACCTCAGATGTGGATGTGAATCGGCAGGTGGCGACAGTCTCTCCAATTTCCCTCTCCCCGATGTCCCTCTCCCTGATGTCACTCTCCCCGATGTCCCTCTCCCCGGTGTCCCTCTCCCCGATGTCCCTCTCCCTGAGGCATGCCCGGATGGCTCGGTAGGTGAGGAGTGAACCAGTCCTCGTGTTGCAGAGGAGGCGATGGTTGTTGCATTCGGGTTAGGGTCTGGTTCTTGTCTTGTTCGTTTCCTTTGTTCTAATCTATTCATCTCAGGCATTGATTATTACACGCGTCGTGAGGCTTTTGGATCACTCAAGGTTTATTTTATTTATGGGTTTTGTACAGGTTTTATTATTATTGATTTTAGTTTATTCATAGTATTATGGGACATCGGGCATGCAGCGTGTTTGCAACTCCTGGCGTGTAAGGAACCTCCTTGTGATGGTGTTGAGGCTCAATAAGTTAGCTCAAAGTATCGTGAGCTTACACACGAGGCTGCTCAGGCCCAGCACCAACTTTCATCCCTTGCTACAGTGTATACTCCACTCCTCCCGTGTCGTCGACAATGCCAGAGAAGACCCCATTCCGTTGCCCCGAATTTTCATGCCGAAAGAAGTTCACCTCTGACAGCTGGCGACTTAAACATATCAAATTACACCATCCTGAACACCTTCAAGTTGCACGCCCGAAGAATCTGACTATTCGCAGCACGCCCCGACGGGTTGAACCCGCTCAGCATCGTGAATTCAACACTAACAATGATTCAGTCGAAGACTTCGACTCGTTTCCCTACCTCGAACACGTTAAAAACATCGCAGACTCGGAGTCTCAACCATCGCCACCTCCTCTGCCGCGGAGGGAACCATACCCCAGCGCCGGCGCTCCGCTGAGTGATTACATTGCTGCGCAATGGGAACGCGTCACTCACGATTGCCTTGAGACGAACCTACAAAACAATCCCTATTACCCGTTTGTGACATGTGAAGAGTTCAAATATATCCAGTGTGGGATCAAGAAGAAGGGCATGAAGACGTACTATGACAACGTGCTGAAGGAAGAAAACACTGCTCTGCGTTTCCCAGACTTCAAAAACGGGGATTGCATCCAGAAGCTTGTGGCTACCATGCCAGATGATCAGGCTCTCGGGGAGTGGGAACTACACACTCTCGAGGATATGGGATGGAATGACAATCACTAACGCCCTATCGAATACTGGAGTCGAGACATCATCAAAAGCATGAGATGGTTGATGTGGCAGCCAGCCTATGTGGAGCATCTCATTTACGCCCCTCAGCATTGCTTTAACAGCGATACGCCACCAAAACGCCTCTATACCGAAATGCACACTGCGGACTGGTGGTGGGAGACACAGGTAAGGAGAGATTCTCAAGGATAATAACGTGCTAATCAACATTTAGACAATGCTCAGAGTGGGGGATACCCTGGTTCTTTTGATCTTCATGTCCGACAGAACACATCTCTCGAATTTTGCTGGCGACAAGAAAGAGTGGCCTGAATATATGACAGTTGGCAATCTATCGTCGAAAATCCGCCAGATGCCCTCAATGCACAGTGTCGTAATAGTCGCTCTCCTACCGATTCCGATCAAGAACTGCAATATTCCTCCGAAGCGGCTGGATGATCAGCGGCAAACAAACCGAGAGGTGCTGAACAAAGTACTCCGGTGGGTACTCCACCCACTCACCTTTAAACAAAATCCCAGTGCCGAGAGTGGGTATTTCGACGTTCTCTGTGCAGATGGCAACTTCAGGCGTTGCAAACCAGTTTTAGCAGCATGGCTTCCAGATTGCCCAGAGTATAGCGCCCTACATCATCTCGAGCGACATCTCTGTTTTTGGTGCGAGCGTCCAAAAAACAAACTTGGAGATTATGTGCCTCCTGACAAGCAACACCCCCGGCGGGATCACACCCTATATAAAACGCTCAGCGATGCCACCACCAAGGCAGCCGATGCCAAACTCTTGTTGCGCCATGTTCACCGAGGATTCAACGTGTTTTGACATATTCCCTGTATTGTGAGCGACCTCCCTAAGCCCGACCTCCTCCATACAATGCAGATCGGCATGCTTGACCACCTCCAGAAGTGGATTTTCCACTTCATGAAGACGCATGAACAGCTCGACAAGTACAATGCCATCTGGTTATCTGTGCCTGCCTACCACGACCTCACACCAAAAAATAAGTCATATGAGGAAGTTTCCCAATGGAATGGGAAGGAGATGAAGGAAATGAGCCGGTACTTGCTTGGAGTTGTAACCCAGTCTCTACGAGGCAGAAGCCCCGCTCAGCGTCCTATATTCAATCACGCAATTGAGTGCACACAGGCATTGTTACAATTCTATATGTATGCTCGATATCAATCCCAACATGATGCAACATTGAGCTACATGGAGGACGCCTTGCGTCATTTTCACACCTTCAAAGATGTTTTCTTACTCGGGCAAGCCAGCAAAAAGGCGAAGGCTAAAGCCAATGCCCTGAGAATGGAACTCGTGAAGAAGCGAAAGGTAGATGAGGAAACAAATGCTGATTCTTGGACGCCGTCCAAGAAGCGGCGCGAAATGAACGCCTAGCGGGATTATATCAGCCATGAGATAGATATTTCCAAGGAGTTAGATGCCGCCGACTTCAACTTTCCGAAGATCCACTTGATGTCTTGTTGGGCCAAACAGATTCGTCGATACGGAGCCTTGCAACAGTATTCTGCTGAGAGACATGAACAAGCACATAAAACAAACCTCAAGGACGGTTGGAACGCCTCCAATCACAATCTCAACTACCTGCCACAAGTAATCACCTTTCAGCATCGCATTCTCTGCTTCGAAATCAGAGAGCTCAATCTCCAAGCCCTCGCTCAGCATTGGGAGAACAGCGCTGCCGCCTGCAAAGTCTTCCCTTCCGGTGCTGATCTGGCAGCCCCCCTGAGCTCCCAGTCATATGCGAAGCCCGAATTCATGGGACCCCAAAACCGCCATGATGGAAAGCATCCTGACACTATGATCAAAGACTTCAGAGGATGACTCGACAATACGCAAGACGCAATGCACCGTGTGGTAATATACAGCGGCATGCGGGAGTTTATCAAGCATAAGAGTCGTAACAAGACGCATATATCGGATGAACAACTGCACGCAATGGAGCTCTGTATTTACCATAGTATTAAGATTCAAGTTGAGGGTTTAGATGGTGAACGCATATCTCAGATGTGTCGATGCACAGGGAGCCAGAGCTGGCACGCAGGGGATCGACGGAATGACTGGGTGTGGGTAAAGCAACGCCCTGGGAGGTGTTATGGTGCGCTGAATGGGCGTCTTCCGTGGCAACTGCAACGACTATTCAAAATCAAGCTCCAAAACAAGGATGGAGCTTTCGTTGAGTACTGGTTAGCCCTGGCGCTCAGCACAATACCTGAAAACTCGGGTAACTTGGATCCCGTCTCAAAATTTGTACAGGTGAGAGAAGCACCGGCAGCCTTTGCTTTGCAAGTTTTCAGCATGGGAAACATTGTCGGCTGCACACATGTAATTCCAGAGATAGCTACTAGTAGTATGACCGGAGACGGACAGAACAAGCGATGGATTGTCAATAGCCACATAGATCTGGCGACTTGGAATGATGTGTATAATTAGTAAAGAGAGAATTGCATTTTGCGCACTGGTAGAAGGAACGCGAGGAGAGATTTTCGCAACGTCACCCGTCGCAATCTAGATGCATGCGTGTACCCAATGAACCCATTCCGACGTATGGTTACAGTTGGCCCCAATGCCAGAGTGTTCGTTTAAAATAGGAGACCGACAGAGCAAGAAGAACTGGTGAAACAGCGATTGGAGGGCGATATGCAATGCGACAAGTGGTATTGAGACCGGGTGCGGAGTAATCCGCCACCGGGGTGTCTCTGATGGCTCTGACAGAGCGCGTCCACTCTGACGGAGCCATTCCGCCTGGACGGAAATATTTTTTGCTGATGGGATACTTCTGCTTGGATACTCTTGAGTCGGCACTACTCCTTCTGCTGAGGTGAAACTACTTTGCTGTTTCTTATAAGACAAGTCGATACTTGGAGTCGTCACATTCTTGGACGAGTTAGTCCTCGAGTATAAGTGCCGGTTGTTGGGACGATACTCTGGCATCCGTTGGAAGTCCGAGAGTCATCACGATAGTGTGGTGGATCAGAGGATACTTCTTTCAGGCTCTCCTGGAGTCGTGTACATCAGCATACTGATATCTTTAAGACGATACTCTTTAGTCGATACTATCTTTCGGAGGCAGAGAACAGAACAGTTACCTTGTTACTTTGGGTGGTAATCCTTATATGCATCCTGAGTGAAGCTTTAATCATTCTTCTCTTTATTAGTCCGGAAGTCTTTAGGGGCTTTTATTGATTAGGACTTAGGGTGGATCTCCCGGTGTTACAGGTAAAGAGAGCTTTAAAACAACGAGATACACTTGCAAAAGCAAGCGGACACAGACAAAAGGTATGGAGTGAAGCCAAAGTAAAACCCCACTCCCCCCCAAAGAGGGGAAAGCTTGGCAAAACCAGGCGTTGAGTGTGGTTGTCGAAGGTGTGTGTGTTCCCGTCGTCCGTGCGTAAACAGGTATGCGCCATCTCGTCATAAGCTTCCTGAGGAGTTGAGGCTCGCTGTAATGCTTTAGCCTTCCTCTTGAAAACTATTCCGGCGATCTACCTTCTTAACGAACGGCGAAAGGACCAGTAACTTCATTTACGAGAATAGCTGGCGGAGCTGGGAGAGCGCTTTCTTGATTGCACGTTCTCTAGCAATACTTCCCTATCCGAATGAGTTAGCACGAGGAGTTGGTGGTGCTGAACGACCTACTTGTTTCGTCCAGCAAAGGCACCTGGCAAGTGGGGAACGTTTGGTGGGAAGGCCGCCGGTTGTTTGGGTGTATGTTGGTGGTGAGGTTCAGCGTCATTGAAATCAAAGATTCAAGGCCACTCGGTCCGCTACACTTAAAGAATGAGAAAGTGAAGAAGGGAAATCTTTTTCGACTTTGTAGTAATGCAACCGGGGATCAGAGATGATGGTAGAGAGCTCAATGCTAATGGAGGTTACAAGCTCACTATCTCGGAAAGTTTTGTTCTACATATTTGACGCACCCAGCGAATCATGTGCACAGTTTATCCCGCGCCCCGGACCCTCGCACTGCAGCTCGCTTCAAAGCAAAGCCACAAACTTGCAAGTAATTAAAGTAGGGTTCGTCGGGCCCTAGTTACCACTACCTTGAAGTCTTGGGACGAGACTAGGCGGTACATGACGCTCATCTGTTCTCGTGGGCCAAACTTTGTCTCGCTCGCAAGCTTTACTGGCGCAGAGACAGGAATGTCTGGTTAACGAGAGCAATGCTCATCTACGACTCCGACATTCACGGTGATTTACCGTCGATAAGGAACAGCCCCACCCCGCGCAGGCCGCCCCTGCCGTACTGTCTGAAGCTCCCATTCATGCCAATTCCATCAAAAAATGTTCGTAAGCGGCCTAGTCGATCGCCAGGGACCTATAGGTTTGCTTGCCGGCCTGGCTTGGTTGTCTCAGAGAAGACTGCTCTCGGCGTAAGCCAGGCCCGGTCAATGCTGCAAAAAGCCGGCGGGCTTGAAGATATCCACAGGCCGGCCAGGCCCGGTCGTATGTTCTAAAGCCGCAGGCCAGGTCCGGCCCGAAGAAAGGCTGGCCAAACTGGTGCTTGCGGTCAACTGTTTGCTGCTGCTATTTACGTCGAGTTCTTGACCCGAACAGTTCATAGATCCTCCTTCTGTGATCGCATCCATAGGGTGGGTTCATATGCTGCGCAATTATAATAACACTCTAATTATACCTACTAGCAATAGGCACCTATTCTAGGAAGACGGCTTGGATACGTAGTGAAAATAGTCATTTGCCAGACTAATAGGTGCTTCGACAGCTTGGGGTATTACAAAGAGGCTTACTCGGTGCGTGCTGCTGATACACTGGCGTAGACTCTAGTGGCAGAATCAAAGGGTTGGGCCTGTAAACAGCAAGAGATCCACCAAACACGGAATGACCAAGGTACCAGAAGCGGCTTGCAGATCCAATCGTAATACTGATATTATTTGGCAACCACAAAGTATGGACATCGATTTGCCGCTGCAAAGCCGGAATTTGTTTGGGGTAATGGACAATGACGATGAGACAGCTTTGGTAACGCCATGAACGAGCTTGGGGGGAACGATGTATGAAGGCCTAGAGGCAGGCTTGTTGGCGCTTGCGTTGCCCCCATCACAACCTACATCAACACCCGACTGACTGACGAATACAGCGCCGGAAACTAAATGTCGATGACATGATATGACTTTACCTCGTCAACATCTATCTCGACGGATCCTTCATTTCCGGGCTCGGTAGCAACGGAGAGAAGCTTTATTAAGCGAGTGCGAAGGGCGATGGAGCTCAAATCTTTTGCAATCTCGTCGAAATTCTCCTGATGCTTCACGATGAAGTGGGGACTTTCAGTATCCAATGGATCGAATAAGTCTCGGAAAGGTTCTTTGGTGCTGTGGGAAAGACAACCCAACTGAACTGAGCCGAGTGGAAGCAGACCCTGTTGCAGAAAGACATTCAAATTCATAGTACTCGTCGCCCTCGGTTCAGGTGATGTTTGATCATGAAAAAGATAGATTGTTCTGGCAATGGCGTTTTCGATGCCGTCTCCCCAGAACGGTTTTCTAGACCGTCTTTCAAGGGTATACTTCTATGTGCTGGGCTTCGGAGAGGCTCAACCACAAGGCCAGGCTATTCGTCAAGGCCACCAGCGGATGTCAGATGGCGACTATTTGTTGGGGCTGTGGGTAGCAGAATTGCTTTAGTCTGTAGACGGCTATATTTTGCTAGCGCTTAACCCATGCGTTCAACAGACCATGCCAGGTTTGTTTATGAATTACCTAGCAGTAATGTAGTCTTGGAACGTGCTCTTCTACATATTCAGAGCTCCAAATTCTCGAACCAACCAACGACTTCGGATATTACATGTTCATGACTCTTCTGACAGAAAAAATGGGTTTGAATCTGCATCCAAATTTTTTTGACTATTAATACCTACCGAACCAGTAGTTAATATTGACTTTCTGATGTGTTTCGCCACCAGCTGGTCGGCCTCCCCCCATCCGAAATCAACAAACGGCTTCTACGCCATGAGTTTGTGCATTGTTGTGCAGGAAGACGAGTGCCGGTATGACTCATTTTCAATTAGAGTCATCTAGTTGCTTTCAAAATTAAAGGATTTTGGTTGTGCATTACGGTTCTTGGGCTATAGTAGGCTACAGCTTTGCTATTAGTGAGCTCTGTGGCATAGTGACTTTTCCTCCAACAGATATGGCTACTAGACATTATTCTACTTTGAACTTCGGATTGGAATGCAAGGTCAACCAAGATTCTATGATTTCGAAGGTGGCAAGATGATACTATTGCGGAACCACTTGCATTTCCGATATTTCCTACCAGCAAATGATATGTTAATCTGAAGCTCAAAGCTTCCACCCGACCACAAGTGAGTACAGCCTTACGTACCTATGGGCCTGTGTGTTCAGTCAAGCAAAGAGAAATTTAATGATCGTCGATGCCGGTGGCCTTTGACTTCCTCCGAAACATAAATACACACGCACAGAAGCTTCAGCCATTTAACACCAGGGTCATCAGATTCGCTACCACCGCATCTATAATCTACCAGGGCCAAGGGTGAGTGAATGAGAGTCACCAATGCTCGCTAGTCACTTATATACTCACGATGGAGACAGATGGAAGGAACGTCGTACCACAGCTACATGGCATCACACACCGGGAGGCTCAACGGAAGGTGGCAATGACGACGCTGTAGAGGCCAGTGTCCATCTGTTTGAGTCTTATATTGAATCTCGTCACCTGAATGCGATATTTGAGTCATTTACTGAGGTCCGCCATTCCTCTAACTGCCCTCCACAAATGTGCATCCGAGCTACGCAGGAAATTGTACGGTTTCTGGCGTATTGCCACAGCTAGGAAGAGGCGTATGTTGCTGTTGAGGAAGCAATTGTATATTTACCGATAGTTAGCCGAGGTACCTAGGCAGAGATGACCAGCAACACCTGCTGTCGAACCGATTAACTGAACTAGGTACAACTGCAGCTTTAGTGGCTCTCTAGGCTGGTAAGGGAGCGTATCATGCACTCATGTTGTTGGAACTCGGTCGCGGGGTCATCATGGGCTTTTCCATTAACTACAGGAGTGATCTCTCCGAACTCAAAGCAACATACCCTCATGAAGCAGCTGAATTTGAGCGTCTGAGGATAGAAATTGATAATTCGTCACCCGGACTCGGAATGTCGTACAATGAAACAGCCAGACACCAACGCCTCATAAGGGAATTAGAGGATAAGATCGCGACTATTCGGGGATTTCCTGGGCACCAACGGTTTTATTGCCTCCTCTTGCGGAAGATCTGATGAAGGTGGTTGCAGAGGGTCCTATTTTACTGCTTAACTCCTCGCCTTATCGAAGCGACGCCATAATCATAACCAACACCAACATTATCACATTGGAGCTATCGAAACTATAGTACGTCGAAGTCCGTGAGAACATGGGTAGTTTGGCACACAATACTAGCTCCAGGAGCAGAGGATTCAATCTAAAAGCATACGCCGAAGGAAATAAAGCGATGAGGAAACTATTTCTTTGGTTGTGGGATTCAGCTGTCGAGCCCGTATTGGAAAGGCTTCATATAAATGGATCTGAACATACAAACCTGATACATATTTGGTGGATTGGAGTGGGGGAGTTGAGCAAGGCGCCTTTTCACGCAGCTGGAGACCACTCACGGGGTTCTACCCGGAATACCATAAGCCGTGTTATTTCGTCATACATACCAATCATCAGGGCGCTGTTGTACGCCCGCCAGATGAGAATTTCACTGTTTGATCCACCGCACCCCTTGCCGGATGACCGCAGCCGGAATCAGTCGCCTAGTAGCGAGTCAAATCCTGGAATTCTGTTGGTCACAATGCCGTCTACAGACGGCCAGGCGCCACTTCCAGGAGTCACAACGGAGGTTAACGGTATCTTGGAGACGCTGCCCATGCAGGCATTTCGTTCTAAAGTATTGGAAAGACCGAGTTCCCACCAGGTACTTGAGGAGCTTCCGCTGAACAAAGTTATGCATTTCGCCTGCCACGGGGTTTCCGACAAACACGATCCGTCGAATAGTCGTCTCCTCCTGAATAACTCAGAGCTTTCCGTTCGAGACATCTCTCGCGTAAATACTGAGGCTGCGCAGCTGGTGTATCTTTCCGCTTGCTCCACGGCCGAAAATCCTTCAAGGAAATTGGCGAACGAGGTGATACATATTGCTAGCGGGTTCCTGCTTGCTGGATTTAGCCACGTGCTTGCAACATTGTGGGAGTCTCAGGATGCATGTAGTTAAGGTGTACACACCTCCCCAGCACTTGTTCCCCACCGGACAGAGGGTATTGGAAATGGGTAGCGGGTACTGTGAGTGAATATACTACCTACCACTCGCTGTATATACATACTAAGTAACGACAAAACAAAATTGACGTCTCTGCAACCATTAGGTACGGGGCATAGGGTTGAGCGTATTTACATGTCACCCATAATAATACCAGAAATTCTGTAAATAGTTAGAGGAAAGAGAGAGCCTTTAATTGTAGAATAGCACTAATCAGTTATATAATTTCCTAAAGTGTAGTAGTTAGTGTGAGTGGTGGGTAGCGAGTGTTTGAAGTTCAAATGTGAGTTTGAAGGTTCATCATCTGGGCCAACCACTCACCGCCTTGTAATGCCAAGACTTTGGTATGTGACACCAATTGCTGCAGTGTCTTCGGTTGAACTTTGGCTTCACAGGTTTAGTCCCTTCTTTCCACCGACGGACTGAGTGTACCAGCGATAAAGTGAACCTTTGTAGATTTTACTAGGGGAAGTCGATCTCGACCCAGCGAGATGCGTTTTGCAAGTAAGCGATAGGCAAGACTGTGGATGTTGAGATTTTGTACATGGGGAGTATTCTGTCCCTCAACGATTGTGGTACTCCCTTTGACAGCTCGGCAGCAGGCCTGCCACGACCGACCGACCGACCGAACACCGACTGAACACCGACCGCCCGAACTGCGCGAATTGTCCGAACTGCATGAACTGCGTGAACTGTCCGAACTGCCCGAACACCGACAAAAAAAAACTGAGCGCCGACCGACTGCCCGAACTCCGACGATAGCGAGCTTAAACAGGCCTATCGACGGTATGATACGATTTTTTTACAACTGATTATGAATTTTTGACTACTCCAGAGAGCTGACGACCGGCAGTGAGCTTTCGAGGCCTAGCCACGACCGACCGAACGCCGGCGATAGCGCCTATCGACGGTACCACGATGCGAAACTTTTACGACGCGAAACTTTACGATGCGAAACTTTTTTAGCGGAAAAGAGAGGAGAGAGGGGATAATGTATATGAATGAGTGTTCCCATTGGTTTGTATTTATTAGAGGGGAAACAGAAAGTGTATATAATCATAGCCGCTTAGCAGTTGAATGTATTATGATTACAACAACCTCATCCAGGCCTCAGTAGGATGCTCTTTTCTTAAGAATTGGCTTGATTCAGTTATATAATTATCCGAAGTGCTCTCTCCGCCTAGGAACGCCAAGACTTCGTATGTGGCACCAATCGCTGCGATATCTTCGGTTGAACTTTGGCTTCACGAGAGTTTGGTGGTGTGTCCGCTCTTTGCTCCGGCGGACTGAGTGCTCCAGCGATAAGTGAACCTTTGTGGATCTCACTAGACAGGGGAAGTCGACCCCGGACCCGGCGAGATGCATTTTGCAAAACGCCGACCGATTTCCCCTTCACCGCCCGACTTCCCAACACCGCTCAACTAGCCAAATACGGCGCGACTACCCAACTCAGCTCCAGCTAGAGTACCCCAACTCCCCTCCAGCTACCCAACACCGCTCCAGCTATCCAACACTCCCCTCCAGATACCCAAACACCGCTCCAGCTACCCAAACACCGCTCAACTACCCAACACCACTCAACTACCCAAACACCGCTCAACTACCCAAACACCACCCCAGTACCGGCGATAGAGAGCTTAAAACAGGCCTATCAACGGGGGTTTTTTTACTCCGATCCACGTTCAACTGGCAGTGAGCTTTCGAGGCCTTCCATCTCCAACCGACCGATCCACATTCAACCGGCAGTGAGCTTTCGTGGCCTGCCATCTCCAACCGACCGATCCACGCTCAACCGGCAGTGAGCTTTCGTGGCCTGCCATCTCCAACAGACCGACCCACGTTCAACTGGCAGTGAGCTTTCGAGCTCTGCCACGACCCACCGACCGACCCACCGACCGAACACCAACGATAGCGGGCTTACAACAGGCCCATCGACGGTACCATGATACGAAACTTTTTGGCGGAGAGGAGGAGAGGGAGGGAAAGAAAGTGTATTTATGCCGTGGCCGCTTAGCGGCTGAATACATTATGATTGCACACCTCGTAGGATGCTCTTTTCTTAGGAATTGACTTGATAGCGCTAGGAGTTCTGATATATTTCAAGTAAAAGCAGCAAAGCATAGCGATGTCTGTGTACTAACACCAAATTGCAGTCTTTAACCCTTCACGTATGATGATGGGCAGTAGCAGGAATGAGGTTAGGGTTGAATCTTTCGAGTGATGCTTCATGCACATCATGGCCCCACCCCACACCCCACCAATCAATAATTACCGAACCATTCCGACGGTAATCGATATCTCAACCCCTCCTTCCACCCATCTCAACGCAATGTCCTCACCAATGACCACCCCCCCACCTCAGGAAGCAGCCCCCAAACCATTACTCGCACTCGACCTCTACGGCACCCTCCTAGACACCTCCTCGATCTCCACAGCCCTCGAATCCCACCTCCCGTCCTACCACAAACACCTCGCCACACAAATATGTCAGGACTGGCGCAAACACCAGCTGGAGTACACATGGCGGCTGAACTCGATGGGTAAATACGACGACTTCTCGACCGTGACAAAGCTCAGCCTCACGGATGCACTGCACCGTGCGGGTGCGCATCTCCCCAGCAGCACCCACAAGCTTCTTCTCTCCGCCTACGACTCTCTTTCCGCCTTTGCCGACGTGCCGCAGCTCCTCCATTCGCTGCAGGAACTCCAGATCCCCGCTGTCATCTTTAGCAATGGCACGCCGACACAGCTCGCTTCTGCCGTTGCTATGTCGCCCGTGCTGAAGGACTCGTGTATTGCGAGAGCGCAGACGCCGTTTATATCTGTGCACGATGTGGGCAGGTTTAAGCCGGCGCCGGAGACGTATCGGTATCTGCTGCAGCGGCTGGGGGTGGAGGAAGCGGATGCGGAGAGGGTTGTGATGGTGTCGAGTAATCCGTTTGATGTTGTTGGTGCGGCGGCGGTGGGGTTGAGGACGATATGGGTTGATCGGGAGGGGAAGGGGTGGGGGGATGGGTTAGGGAGGCCCAAGCATGTGGTGAGGAGTTTAGAGGAGGTAGTGGAGATTGTTGATGATGGTGGCGATGAGTGTTTTTGAAGTGTAAATAGTTTATATAGAAGCGTGGACACAATGGAGTACCTTGACTTTTGGAACCAAGAAGCCACCGTCAATTTGCACCCGCAATACATGAATAGACTCTATGCACGCTCTAAACCAAAACTCCTAAACGCTCCCTTCCCTACTCACAGCCCTCGAACTCCCACCATCTCCCTCACCGTCCTCATCAAACGCTAACAGCCCCTCCCCAATATCAAAAACACTATCACACCACCTCGCAAACATCTCGCCGTCCCACGCCATCTCCGGGTTCCTGGGTCGTCTACCCTTACTCACGAACACTTCCTCATAGTACTCGTGGTAAGCTTCGACGACACTCTCCATTACCGCACCAACCAACGTTTCCCCCGTTCTCCGGTCATCAATATACTCCCCCACCTTCCTTCTCAACACTGGAACCTCCCTCTCAACCGCCGTTTTGACTCTGGCAGCCGGATCTGGCGAGTCCGCAGCTGCCAGGCGGTTGGAGGCGCCTTTAATCCCCTCCGTCATGCGGTTTTTCCAGTGATCCACAAAGTCGTCAATCGCGGTGCGTAGACGAACATCGAGTTCGGTTTTGGCGTCTAGCATTGAGGTGATGACTTTTGGCATAGCCGCGGACTTGACAAGAGTGAAGAGGCCGTTTGGCGAGAAGAGAGAGCCAGTAGTGCGAAGTGATGAAAATGTTCCTCTTATCGTGGAAAAGTCAATGTTGACATCTGGCTGATGGGCATACTCTATATCGAACGCCACAAGTTGTTCTTTGAGGAGCAGAAGGTGACGGATAAGGAATAGCTGGCTATCTGCTGGGTCGCTCCTCGATTTCGATAGTGATAGGGAGGCGGCGAGGAGGGATGCCGTGGTAGCGTGCACAATGGTGTGTGCTAGATCATCGAATACGGTGGAGTTAACCAACCGGTAGATCTTAGACAGGAGCCAGATGCATTTCCGCAGCGTGGGGTACCAGCCCGTGAACATAGTCTCTGTGTCAAATGCGCCTTCAACAACAACGGGGTCATTAGGAAGAGGTGTTTCCGTGCCAGATGCCGCGCTGGATCTTCGGCGGGAGCGGGTGCATTTGGCAGGATAATCGAGGTCTTCGGGTTTGGGGGCGAAATGCTCAATTTCATCGCGGATTACAGTGGAGGCGCGGAAAACGATGCGGTTCTGGGTATCTTGGAGGGTGGATTGAATTAACTGTCCAAAGTCCAGCTGGGAGCGATCATAAGGGTCGGTATCAGCTACGACAGGTTAGTAAGCACCACGGTAAACCCATTACAAGGGTGAGTTACGGTCTTCGAGGTCACGCATGTATCGGGTTTGGAGAAGGGTACAGAGTTCGCACAGCTTTATAAGGTTGGTTTCGTGGATGATTTTGGGTCGTATATAGTCGTAGAGGGGTTCACACATTGTTTCAAGGAAGTTGCTTTTAGGGTCAGTTTCAGTACGAACACAAGATCGCGCATAAACTCACTAGACCTCTGTGTCTCCCCTCTCACCAGCAAAGTATGCATAGAAAAGTTCGAACTCGTCGAGGCAAACGCTCCGGGTGAAACTTATGGCACTTCTGGCAAAAGCGACGAGATCTTTACTAGTAGTTGTTCCCGCCGCCGAAAGGTCTTGCATTCGCTTCATTATTATTGGCAGAATCATTTTCTGACGGGCGGAAGCAAAACAAGAGTAACATTCGTTGAGCAAGGATATATATCTACAACATCTCCTGTGTTAGCAATTTCTACTCATTTGTTATCTGAAATCGAGAGCATACTCTTCGTGGTCACAGCGCTTCTCAATCTCATCCACAATGTCCCTCAGCAAAGGCGCATTGATCCGAAACTTAGCATACTGCGCTGTATCGTTCATTTGTCGCTTTTTCATCTTTTCCGTTACTTCAGTTGCAACCTCTCGTATACTGGATACAAAGAAGTTCCGAATCAACGTCAATGCCCTTGTCATGCACTGCCGAAATTTTGGAGCATAAGATTCGACATCATTGAACCCTCTATGTGCCGGGTCGTTCATCCACTCTAGACAATGGTCCAAGCGCACCAGCATCTCCCGGAACGACTGCGTCTTTACAAAGTCGGAACCAGGTCGAGCAAGGACTCGTGTTATTGGTTCTAGCTCTGTGAATGGCTGCAAGTTGGTTGCGACAGAGTCTGCGAGCGATTGGAGATGGTTTTGCTGGGCGAGAAGTGATGAGCAGGACTCCTGGAAAGCGGAAGTTTGCGAGTCGACTGTAAGGAAGGAGCTCTTTAGGTCGTTTAGAATAGCTAGAGTCTGATCAGTCGTAGATATGAGATTATAGCAGGTCGTTAGGTGAGAATCCAACGTCGCGTGGAATAATCTGGATCACAGCGTGTCAATCGCCACGTTCAACCCCGCCTAGGAGACGTTATCATACCGATATTCATCATTATTCGCATCTTCAAGCTGGTCCTCAAACTTCCCATACCAATCCGCAAAGTCCAGTTCGTCTTTAATGCTTGAGAGATTCAAGGGACCAGCCCTTCCCCGCGCGCCCCTTCCCCGCCCATACCGCGCAGCCTTGAGGTCGTGCGCATCATTTCTCGATTTTGGTCGCGGCGGAAGATCACCGAGCTCAGGGCTTGCGACTACGTTGTCTTGCGGTAGCAAAAACTCAGCGTGTAGGAGCGACCGGAGGTCATTTTGCGATTTCGGTCTTCTGGGGACTTCAGCTTGTGGAGGAACTGGTGCGAGCTTTTGAGGTTTCTGTATGTTCTGGGAGGTTCTTTCCTGAATATAGACCCATTAGACATCTGTACCACCTCCAGCTGCGCACATTCAATGGCGGGTGCACACACCAGAGATGGTCGCGGAGACTGTGCTCGTACGGAATTGCCTCTCTGGAGCCTCGGGACCGATTCGGGGGCGGAAGCTGGGCTCGTGTGGTACCAATGGTCGTCAAACATTGCGGTCGTAAAAGCGTTAGTCCTCAATCGCTAGCTCGGCCGTGCTATTTCCGCTGCTGCAGGATCGAAGTTGCCCGCACCACTCCGGGGATGAAGTCGGAGACGGATGTTGCCGGGTAAATTCACCGAAATGGAACACAGCCCTAACCCGCTTTTAGCTTTCCTGATGTCATTTTTCAGAGCTTCCCATCCCACCTTCAGGCGACAGCTCAGTAGGTCCAATCCACTTTTTCGTCTGGTCAATTCATGCTCTAACTGATATCCTTAGAGATCATGTTCAAACCGAATCCCTCTACCTTCCGGGCCATTCCCCGTTCGTTTCGAGGTCCGCAATTCTTGAACACTCGAAGAACGCTGCATGCCCAAGCTCAGAAAGCATACCTCACGAATGGCCAAAGGGCTGCCGTAGCTGTCACCGGCAGTCTCATCGGTGTTGTAGCATACCAGATGTTTGGGATGAGAAACGACGTCTACGCAGAAGCTCTGCTGCTTGCTCCAGAGGAAAAGCAGTCCAAGATTAATGTGCAGCACATCCAGGTCCAGAGCAGCCTAGAGAACCCCGGTGTATATGCTTGGGGTGACAACAGGCACGTATTCCTCTCGCCCCATCCACAAAGAATGGAATATTGATATTCTTCCAGCGGCAAAGTGATAGCGCCAGACTCGAAAGAAAAAGTCATCAAGACTCCCCGGCGCCTCCACTTCTTCGACGGCGCCCTCCTGCGTGATCTCCAGCTAAACAAAGATGCAGGCGTAGCCGTCGACGACAAAGGGAATATCCTACAATGGGGCACTGGCTACGCCGCCGACATCAAAGTCCCAGAAACAACTCTGAGGGGCAAAAACATCGAGCGAGTAGTCCTCACCAAAGACAAAATCATTGCTCTTTCCGAGGACAAAACTATCTACAGTCTCCCGATTTCCAAGCAATACCAACAAGAAGGCAGCAAGCCCAGCGAATCCTCATGGATCCCCGGCCTAAGCTCCACCTCCGACATTTCCTACCGAATCCTAAAACCCGACCTCGGCTACCTCGAAAAAGTTACTTCTATCGCCGCTGGGTGCGACCACCTCCTAGTCCTCACCTCTGCCGGACGTGTCTTTTCTTCCGCGGCAGCCTTCCACTACCCCGACCGCGGTCAAATGGGTATTCCCGGTCTCACCTACACTACCCGCCCCACCGGAAAACCTTACGACACACTACAAGAAATCACCTCCCTTCAACCTTACAAAATCACGCAAATCGCAGCGGGAGACTACCACTCCGTCGTCCTCTCCTCGGCCGGCCAAATCTTCACCTTCGGCGATAACATCCACGGCCAACTCGGGTTCGAATACAATCCTGACACAAACACCATCGACGTCCCCACCCCACTCTCCCTCTCCCACCTCTACCCCACCCCACCCACCGTCACCACTATCGCTGCCGGTGGGTCAAACACATACTTCACCGTCGACACACCCACCGGCACGCACGACGTCCTCTCCTGCGGTACAGGAATCTACGGCAACCTCGGCAACGGACGGTGGACCCATGTTCAGGGTCCCCCAAGCCGAATCAAAGCCCTCAGCGGCCTGCAAGAATTCAACGAGTCCACACAGCGCACAGAACCAATCCGTCTGCACAGCCTCTCAATAGGCGGCACGCATGTCGCCGCAGTAATGGGAAACAGCACCTCTACCTCCCCCGCGGGCTCCTACGGCAGCGATGTGCTGTGGTGGGGTAACAACGAGTTCTACCAGCTCGGCACTGGAAAGCGTAATAACTCAAACGTGCCGGTGTATATCCAGCCTTTAGACGGGGTGCCCACAGAGCTTGTGGGGGTACGGGGGGAAGGGTTCACGGGGAGCAGCAGCAGGGTGGATCCCAGCCGGGCCAGCGGGATAATCGGCGGCGTGGGGAATGAAGAAAATAGGCGCGCGGTGACGAGACATGATCAGGTTCACCGGTTCCAGCTTACGCCGGAGGGGAATGTGAACGGGAAGGGGAAGGCGGTGCAGACGGTGGTTTGTGGACGCGGGAATACGGCGGTATTTATGAAGAAGTTGTAAAATGGCCCCGGGGGAAGGGGATAAAAAATTGGGGGCTGTATTTGTGCTTATAGATGGGACTCTGCTTGTAACTTTAGGTTTGGGTTTGTATAATAGGAAACGAATGTCATGTACTTGTATTCACTCGAGCAAGGCTTTATAATCGTCACTAGCTTTACATCCGTATGCAGTTGTAGGCTACAAAGTCATTGCAACAAAACGGCAGCTGCCAGTATGAGATATGTACTCGTACTTCAAACAGGAGAACTCGACTACTGAGAGGCACTTAAGAGGTATACAGAACTATCAGTGCGCACTCCTCCTTCTCCTCTTCCTCCTCCCCCTCTATCCACAGCTAGCTACACATTACGGCGGATTAATTACACGCATACACACATGCACGTAAGGCAGACTTCGTCTATCGGATACATTATCCATCCATTCATCACACGACGTCCAAAAAATAAATGAACTCCAAAGCTCCAACCCTACATAAGTCACAAATGCAGACCCCGCAAAAAAAAAAGCAAAAAAACTCCATATGTTCCCCTCTCATCCACCATCCATAAACCCTCACGCACACACGTGACGACAAATTACGGGGAACCCCTCCCTTCCGCATTGTATCACGCCCGTGACAGGTCAGAGTACCCCGCCTTCCTTGCCGCCCAGCCTTTAACTGCCAACACAACCGTAACCCAGCTCATCGCCAGCGCTGTTGCGCCCACCGTCAGTGTGAGCGAAAACATTGCGTCCACGCCTATGCGCTCGAGGTATGCTACAGTATCTTTGTTGCTGGCCATAAATACCAGTCCCCCCGCCATGAACGCAAACGCGGCGACCACCTCCGTTGGTGGTCTTGACGGTGCCACCGACGTCGGTGGACACCGGAAGAACGCCATGTACGTGAGCAGTCGGAACACGGCGCCGACGGAGAGGAGTACGCCCCACTGCGTGTGGATTGTGGTGGACAGATGCGAGTGCTGGTGGTGCTGTGACATGAGGATGCCGAGGGTGAAGATTACAATTGCTGGTAGGGGGTTGAGGGAGAATACCGAGCTGGGGGTGGTGCACGGAGGGGTTAGGAGGTGTCTGATCTTGCGGGATTCAATTAATAGGCCCAGCAGACCGCCGCCAAAGAACATGAATGCGATTGAGACGTGCTGTAGGTCGCTGTGTGTCCACTCCCCGCCCCAGCCGGCCAAGTGCTCGAGAAATACGTTGGCACAGCCATAGGCGAAAATTAGGCCGCTCTCGACCATTTCCGCTGATGGAGCGTGACGCGGCGGGCGCCAGGAGGAGCCTGGGGTTGGTTTGAGATTCCATGCCTTGGGGTTGTTATCAGCACGTGCCGGGTACAAAATGCCTCGTGGGGGACCCTAAACTCACCCATCCCATCTCGGCGAATGCGCCTAACCATCGGCCGAGTGTCACAATCCCGTACATGAAAAACATGCCGCCCTTAATGAAGTGCGCTAAACCGTTGAAAACATTGCTCCCCATCTAAACTTCCGTCAGTTTTCCACACACCTCACCGTCTCGAGTGTACTCACGAAGATCCCACTGCCCGTAATAATGCCCAAGCTAATCTGCGTAAACGCCAACGGTATCAACAGCCTCGCAACCATCGAATACACAAAATCGCAGGCGGCCAGCACACGGGTGTTGAAGATGAACGGTGCGTGCAACGACAAGTATCGTTCCACCCAGCTCAAGTCCACCCACCCTCTGCCGGTCAACTTCTCCTCCAACGCCGGATTCCACTCCCGACCTACGAGCCCATCATATTCCGATCCTGAATCTCGCTCTATCGAAGCGCCATGCCCACTGTCTCTCGAGCGTCGGAATAGGTGTGTCTCATCTTCAACCGGTGAGTGTGTAGGAACCCTTGTGAAACCCGCGCGTTCCGATCCTGTCGAGCGCCTAACCACCGATGCGACAACGCCAATCACGGCCTGTGCTGCCAGGATGCAAGCAAGCGCCCATCCAAGCTTGTGGTGAGCGTTGTTGGGGTATAGGTCCGGCGTAAGATCATTGTAGATCGTCGAGAACACGATGCCGACAGCGTTGAGTACAAGGAATGCAAACTGCGTAGGAGCGTGGTATCGTGAACCAGCGAGTGATAACATTGTAGCTACTTTCGTTAGTGCGGTGCAACAGCGGCGCAACGATAGGCGATTCCTTACATACGGGCATGACGATCACCCAGCCTAGTACCATGGTGAGGACATGTAGGTAGAGCCATCCTTTGCGTAGTTCGTACGCAAAATAGTACGTTGCTCTATCGTTAATTGGCGTTGTGTTATTTGTTGCAGCGGGGTGCATATCCATCGGCGAATGGTTGCCATGTGCATTCTCGTGCTCATCGTGGCCGTGTGCCAGAACCGTCAGGGCCAACGTCAGGGCTATTAAACTCGTAAGGATATGTTGTCTCTTCATCGATAGTGTTTCTCGAGTGACCACCCAGATCTCGGATGTGTGCGACAGGCAGAAAGGCAGTGTCCGGGGACACTTGGGAAACAGTTCGCTGATATATGTGATTCTACGCAACCCCCGTCTGCTGTTGACAGCGTTCGGAACTAAGACAGATGCCGGAGACGAGCTGTGCAAAGTAATTTGTATCCGCAATACGATCCCCAATTAGGGCTTCGGAGGATTGCTGTTGACATTGACACCGGAGAGTGGCCCACCCAGGCAGGTACTAGGACAAGACGTGGAATGGATATGTACCTAGTCTGCCCGTACACATGACTCAAAGACGCCGTGCATGCACAGTTGGTTGTCGACAGCCGGAAAAATATTCATAATCGTATTGCACTGATGCAAGGCGCGCTATCTATTCTATCGGCAAACGTCTAAGAGCACCGGTCCAGGGTTAGGTGACTTGGAAACGACTCTGATATGCGGTCATCCCGCGGCCTGCATTCGCCAAGGTGGTGCGATACGATTCAGTGACTGATACATATCGCGTGTTTGTGACTCGGTCAGTACTCTACTTAGGTAAGTACAGAACTTGACCCAGTCAGTTAGCCCGCTGGCAGACCCCTCATGCCTTCAACAGAAAAAAACCTATCTCAATGCTTACGAGACCGGGAGAACATGGGTCGATAATTATTAATTGACCGACGCCATCGATTCGAATCTATCTGGTTCTCACTACCGTCAGATGGTCACAGCTGGCCGACCCAGGTATACACAACCCCTCCAAACAGCGTCTACCTAAACCCCACCAAGAAGTTCGTCGCAATGTGGATATTAATCGCAAATTCCAGCATGCAGATGTCAGCCATGCATCCCATGTTATCTAATCCAGTGTCCGACTCGCATCATTTTTCCAAAAAGCGTATTTCGCCATGTTCAAAGTTGCTATAGCAGTGAAAGTCATTGTTAAGCTTATTGTGATGTCGCACGTCTAGCGCTGTAGTCATGACGCCGGCTGGCCGATACAGTCGCAAAACAAGATCTTTCATCCTTTCACCGGTGCATAGCATGATTCGGGGTTGTCGGACTTCGGATTCAGCAGAAGCCGGAGCTCCGATCCGTTGCGCCACCCAGGGTTTTGTCATCCACCGAACTGTTAACGCCGCTAAAAAATCCGAGATATCCGTCAGCGCAAACGACCGCCGCTAAACTCACTTTACTCCTCCAACCAGCAACTCACTCTTCGTTTGGCAATCCTCGCTCAGAAACGGCGGATCGATCAAAACCCGGTCGAACTTGCCCTTGAAGCTCGGTGGTAGCGCTCGGAGTGGGTGCTGGAAGTCGTATGGGATGAAATCGTCCTTGAACACTGCGAATCGCTGATCGAATTCGAACAGCTTGACTGTGATGTTCTTAGATATCCGGCCAGTAGACTACAATGTGTTAGCGTCGCGCGAGACTTCTTCAGGAGATACTCCAGTGTGAAATGTTAACCAATCTCGGGATGAGCTTTTCCAACTGACCTTCCATTCGCGAATCTTAACGTAGACCGTCGGAGCAGAAACCAATCCAATCACCGTATCCTCAGTAGCGCCGTCCAGAAGCGCCTCCGCGAGCGCGGATGCCGTCTCATCGGAATACCAAAACTGTCAAAAAAATCAAATTTTCAACTCTGCCCATCGGTACAGGATGCATACCTGACTGTGGCTCCAGTCCTCTTCAAAGTCTTCCATGGTGGCAATCCGTGCTTCATGTTCTTGCTCCGCTTTTAACCTCAAGTCTTCAAACCTCCGAGCTTGCTCATCCTTCTCCCTCATAAACTCTGCCAGGGCGTCCCAAGTCGAGGGCGCCAATCTGCGGTCTCCTATCAGTATCTCGTTTCATATCATAGCGAGTGACACGGACTGGAGGTCATTGTCTTCAATTGTCATTTTGCTAGCTCGGGCTGTGTTTCGAGACCGATATGCGTGTTGTGTTGAGAATGGCGTTAAGTGTTAACCACTGTGGGGGAGGAGCTTGCTCAGGTGGCTTGGCCTGCAGGACCCAACCTGAGCCGCAAGACGTACACAAGATTCAAAAAGTTTTCGGCGAACACCAAAACATTGTGCAACTAGAATACAGTGCGGGAAGAAAAGACCCCGTAACGCCTACCATGCCAACTTAAATCGAAGGTGTGTATATCCGTTACCTCGTTCGCCAAGCGACTAATGCCACAAATGTCTCCGATGAATTCCCAAAACAAAACTCCAAACAAATGACATCCCAGGTCAACTCAGCGTCCGGATAATGTAAACGAGGAGGTATGCTTGCGCAGCAAGGACTTGCTTCTCCGTAGCCAGCGTAACCATACTATCATCAAATTGAAACCACTTGTAATTCACCAACAATGTTAGTATGTCCCTTCCACAAAGACTAGCTGTGATGTACAAACCTGCCCATTCTCCCGGCAGTAACTGCTGTAATGGCCAGTATTGATTTCGCCCTTATGCACCACCACACTGAGTAGGTCATATATGTAGGGCTTGACAGGTCTCGACTCTTTATCTCCTTCCTTGGCTTTTCGTTTTGCTCGTGTCGTGAACGGGGTCATATCAAGTTCTAATGGAAAACGGATAGCCACATCTATCTTTGAGGATCCGTTTGCTGAGTGTTCAAATCTCTAGCCGACTATTAGTACCCCGCGTGAAGCGTAGGAAAATACGACGTACCTTCAACTGGATGCACAATACTGGTGGCAGCCGTTTAATGGTCAACTGTTTTGTTGCTTCCTTAGGCCCCGAGCACTTGTCGCAATTGTATTCATTCAACCCAAGCTTCTCAGTTGCGGTAAATCTCGCGAGGCATTGCTGCACAGTTTGAACAATGCCACCGGGTACAAGCAACTTCTTCTTGTCCTTTATCCTCAGATCTAAACTCAAGTCCATAACAGGGTCGAAGGCTGTCGTCACATTCTTGCATCCCTCACAAGTAACGTCGCTCTGCAATTTTCCATAGAAAGAGCGGTGGATGATACACAAGCAGTCTTCCTTTTGCTCTGTTCCTTTATTGGTATAATGTAGCTGATTCAACAGAAATTGCAGGTATTCGTGCGCGTCCTGCTGCTGATAGCCTGCAAGCGTCTATTGTCCCATCGCAACCTGTAAATGTGCACATTTCCAAGGGGATTTAGCAACGGAATATTTCTTTACCTGTTCGCATTTCCACGAGGTGGTAAGCAAGTTGACAGGTCCAAATCCATCCAATTTATCCGAGGTGAAGAATTCCGAAAACACCTCATCCATGGCGCAGCTCATGCAATTTGTCCGGGTACATTCTTTCTGTTTGTGCCCATCGGAAAGGTAGAAATTCCGAACTAACGGGTTGTGTATCAAACTCTGTAGGATCACATTCATGAAGCATGTGGACCCCATGTTCAGAAACCCTCGAAGCCCGGTAGCACGGCATGGCGCGAATGTAGTATGCGATTCGATGTATTTCAGGTCGTCCGTAGAGGGTTTGCTATCTTCCAGGCGTCGCCTTTTTCGAACTGCACAAAATAAGTATTCAGTTTATCACTCGATGGTTAAACAGGCCAATCCTCACCACCGCCGTCTATAGAAGCTTCCTGCTCTATCCGTATCTCCTCCAAAACAGGGTCGTAGATATAGTCCTGGCACTGAAAACAGAACACATGTCCACTCCGTGAATCAACACCTGTCAACAAAAGGGCGTAGTCAGACGACAAACTCCTCCAATCACCAATTTGGACTCTGCAACTTCAAAGGTTTCACACCAAACGTATGGCCTTCCTCCTTTGCATGTTGTTTCGCATCTCTCGGACAATGAACCTTAGGGCATTGCATGCACAGGTAGGTCTGGGTGAGCATATAGCTACACTTAGCGCATTTTTGTACTGTAAGGCGATCCGGATCTAGAGCTACACGCGTCGCGCTTGAGTAAAAATTCCTGCTCGTCCCCCGGTCCTCCTGGAACATGAAGCCGATATGTTCTACAGCCTTGTATCAGCATTATGGAATGCCACAGAGCCCCATTAACTTACCACAGCCATAGAAGGTTGGCGGTTGGATGATCGGGAGTTTGCTTTTCGAGACTTTCGGGGAAGCCGTAGCAGCAGAAGACATAGAGAAAACAACTGTCGTCGTCGCGCTCAGCGTGCGGAAAGAGTGTTACGTCCTTGAACCGAGTTGTTGACTTTATGTGGGACGGGAGACCAATGAAGTGAGAAGACGTGAGGCTGAAAACCCATCTTGGCAATCACGAGGCTCATTTTTGATAGTTCTTGTTTCAGGTTTCTGGCCTACGATGATCAAACACCATTATTGCGATATCTAGGATAACTGCAAAGAACTATATATAGCTTACAAACTTAACCTATCCTTCAACAGATACCACTTCTTTTTACCATCCTGCACTACCGTTCTAACTATACCCTCCTTCTCCAGTTTCTCCAGCACTTGTATCACTCCGGCCTCTGCGGCCAGATGCAAGGCCGGGTCAACATCGGTATAAATTCTCTTGACCAATTCCATGCTAGTCACAGCACCATCTGGCCCTGCCTTTTCATCCCTCAACTTCTGCAAGTTCTGGACAATTTGCGCCTCCCGACGCTGTCGGTGCTTGATGTACTCCTGCAACTTCGTCTGTCCCTCCTCGATGAGCTGTCCATGCGCAGGATACGCCCGTCCAGGTTTCAGGTTCAGCATCCTCTGCAGTGAATCCATATACTGCTTCAAATCTACAAACACAGACGTTCCATGTCCCAAAACATTATCGCCAGTGAAGATCGCGCTCTCTTCTTTTAGCATGAAGCACATATGGTCGGGCGTATGGCCAGGGGTGTAGACAGCCGTCAGAGTAGCACCTTCGACTGAAAACTCATCTCCATCCTTGATATCTTCCTGGCCTTCATCTGGCGAATTTTTGTAGACCACCGTATCGGGGGAGAGCTTCTTCAAATCAGGTATACCGCCAACATGATCGTGATGGAAGTGTGTGACGAGCGCTTTCGTGACGACTGCGTTTTCTTCCTCAAGAACGGACTTTAGTGTGTCGATCCATACCGGAATCCCCTGCGCTGTGTCGATGAGGAGCCTTTCACGTCCAGTGCCGAGAAGGTAGGTATTTGTTCCTTGAAGTTGAAACTATGTAGAGATTGCAGATGAGAATCGTTGTGACGGGGTACAATTGCGGGGTAGCTCGTTTTATTACCTTGCCCGGATTTCCACCCAAGATTCGCCAGACGGAGTTGCTTAGCTTTTCGATCGCTGGTAGAGGTGGGAGACTGGCGAACTGAGCCGATAGATATTCGTTGTGAGCTGCAGCAATAATTCGAGCGGAAGACATTGCAATTATATCACGGAATAAGTTCGCGATATGTTAACTCGACAGCTGCTGCTGCGACAACCGAGGAACCCACGTGGGAATTGCGAGTACGCGAAACATGGCGACAAACGAAATACAATTGCAGCAACGATAGTAAACTAATGTAGGTATGTACACATCTATCGATATTTGGCAAGAGTGGCATTGTAAAGCAGATTTACATGTCGTCAACAGTGTGCAGATACTTTCGCTCTTCCCTTTTCTCCTTTGCTGTCATTGGTGGTAGATCGTAGTATGCAGCGGAACTACATGCATGGTTAGTAGACGAAGATAGGCATAGCCGAAGCACTAACCGGTAGTCTCTGATGTACTGGAGTGCAATATCATCCAATTCACCGGGAGTGATGCCGAGATCCTTGAAAGTCTTCGCTGTTGGGTCAATCTTCTGGTCAATGAACTCCCTTTCAATCTCATCCGTGGAGTATGTTGGCCACCAGACCATGTTCAAAATTTTGGTCATGGTCTTCAACAGTGGCTTTGGAAGGTTCACGTGCTTGCGCTCCTTCAAGATCATCCGGTATACAAGATGAGCAATTTGCTCTTTTGAATACTCGCGAGGTCCGTAGAGCTCAAAGGTTTGTCCGGCAGTGTGGTCGTCATATGCTATGATCTCAAGAGCACGGCCAACATCGATCACATGCACCGGCAATGATTTCTGTTTCCAGTTATTGGCGCTGAGAATGTCGGTGCCGTTGGCAATCGGATGTAAGAGTCTGTCTTCAAAACCGAACATTGGCGCAGGCCGAACAATAGTGGTCTCCGGGAAGACTGAGCGCGCCTCAATCTCAGATTGGCCCTACACTTGCTTATTAGTATTGTGGGTCCACACACGAATGCTGGATGTGTCTACCTTCGTGGCAAAGTATTCGGAGGAAGATTTGGGGTTTGCATTGTAGGAAGAAACATGAATGAACCTGTCGACGTCGTACTTTGCAACAGCCTCCACAATTCTTTGTGTTCCTTCGATATGCACATCCGCATATGAGAAGTTCCTTCGGAGCATCATTAGCAACTTGCTGCCTAAAAATCCACCAGAATAGACACACTTAGTGGGGTAATCACGACCAACAAGGTTGAACACTATATCAGAATGCCGCACACTCTCCTCAATAGAATTTGTGTTTCGCAAATCGTACTCCTACTGTTCATCAGTATACGCTTTCATCTACCCACACAATACCGCTTACAATGAAGACTACTTTGCCCAAATCACCAGTCACCTTAAGGTGACGTTTGGTCATTTCCTCGCGGTACGGAACAACAACCGTACATCCAACCCGAGCTGTATACCGCACCACACCGTTAATAATTATCGTCGCTAGCCGATTGTCTGACCTCTGCTATACGTACCGAATCTGTTAACAATGTATCTGCCCAAGAACCCAGTAGCGCCGAAGACGGTAACAGTATGTCCTGTAATCATCCTCAGCACTCAATTCCTCCCAGTTCCTCGCTCTCCCGAATCCCGACCACCAAGTGTTCATACCTCCAAGCGACGACCTTCCACCTCCAGGAGCCTAGAATAGATATATGAGCATTGGCGCTTCCCGACGGGAGAGAACCCCGACGAAATAGCTCACCCTGATGATTGGTTTGCCCGTCCTCGTAATTGCTATGTCGGATATTGACCTGCGCGTCGTCGAAGCCACGAAAGGTGTGGCCTTCGTTGGTGCTGCTGCCAACCGGGGCAGAACGGACGAACAGCACCGCTGCATATCGATGGTGGCACAGAGGCGGAGAGACGTGGGAGTTGAGGAGGGGCGGAGAGTTGAGATTGAATTTGTGGGGGTGGATAGCGGTTGTTCGCAGAGTTGGACGGTGTACCAGGGTCACCGTGAGTGTTCAAAAGAAGCTTAGCGTTCATACCAGTTTAGTCAAAACTGACGCAGCGTCATGAACTATGGTTTGAGGAATTCAGCTTTCAGGTGTTTTCAAGGAGCACTCCAGCTTGTATGTGGTTTTGAGTCCGACAAACCAAACGAAACAGTGAGATGTTAGTATGGCAAAAGCCCTACAGCAATAACGGAAGGCGGGTCCCGGAGATCATATGCTTGACCATGAAGGAATCCACGACCAACTTTAATTTTTAATGCGTAGACAAGAACAAACTGATCAGACACTGTTACCAGACAGAATTTGGGTTTTGCTGGATTTATAGGAAGTTCGGTGCCCGTTTCGACCCGAGTTACCACCGTCTTGGCTTCCCGTAGAGCCGAGCAGCAACCGTTCTGAAGGCAAGATGACAATCCGGAGATGTCAAATAGAAGTTGAAGTTCCACAGCCAGACAAATTTTGCCAGTTTCACAAGGACCGGAATATTCCATAAGACACTGGCAAACGCACTGAGTGAGTGGTGGAAAGCCGCAAGCAAGGAAATCGCCATGGTCATCTAATTGCAAACGCTGCCAAGCCTTCCCGACGAGCCGACACTGCCCTTTGCTTCTTCCCAACAACTGCAACTTCCACCACAATCCGCAAAATACCTCACCAGCTCGCAACCGCATTTCCCCACACAGGATACAAAGTCTCCTGTGTTACTCGACTCCTCTTCATAGCCTACGACTTAATTCATATCCGCCATGCTCAAATCCTTTGTCCCCCGCTCCTCGCGAACATTACTTCGGCCAGTGGCGTCATCGACCTATGCTCCATCAACATTTTACCTCGTTCCCCGGAGAAACTTTGCATCGGAGACACCAGAACATGATGTTGTCGTTATCGGTATGCAAGTTGTGCCCATTTTTCAGTAAGTACGGTCACGCTAACGGAACTTAGGTGGTGGTCCCGGTGGTTATGTTGCGGCGATCAAGGCTGCACAGGAGGGCTTGAAGGTGAATTGAGGGCGCACCGAAACATACTCAGAAAATCAACTAGCTGACGGTTGTTTGAAGACTGCGTGTGTGGAAATGCGCGGAGCTCTCGGTGGGACATGCCTGAATGTTGGGTGTATTCCTTCAAAATCCCTTCTCAACAATTCGCATATCTACCACCAGATTCTCCACGACGTCAAGAACCGTGGGATTGATGGTCAGTTGGCGGCCTATCGAGTTATTACGAGAGTTGTGCTGATGCGACAGTGTTTCAGTTGGCGATGTCAAACTCAACCTTACACAGATGATGAAAGCCAAGGATACCTCCGTCAGTGGATTGACCAAAGGCATCGAGTATCTGTTTAAGAAGAACGGTGTCGACTACTTCAAGGGTACCGGTACCCTCACTGGGGAACACGAGGTCAAGGTCAACCCCATCGATGGTGGCGAGGTACAGACCCTCCGTGCAAAGAATATCATTATTGCCACCGGTTCAGAAGCTACGCCTTTCCCTGGTCTTACAATCGATGAGAAGAGGGTAGTTACTAGCACTGGCGCCATTGCACTAGAGCAGGTTCCCAAAAAGATGGTTGTTATTGGTGGTGGTATCATTGGTCTTGAGATGGTGAGAGGTGTTGACCCATCTTTCTAACTCAGTTAACGGTTATCAGGGATCTGTGTGGTCACGATTGGGCGCTGAGGTAACCGTCGTTGAGTACTTAGGAGCCATTGGTGGGCCTGGTATGGATGCGGATATGGCCAAGACAATGCAGAAGATCCTTCAAAAGCAGGGAATGAAATTCAAGCTTAACACTAAGGTCACTAGCGGAGATGTCACTGATTCTAGCATTGGGGTTAATGTCGAGCCTTCTAAGGGAGGAAAGGCTGAGACAGTGAGTTACATCCAACTAGTCCCCATAGCAAGACACAGGTTTTAACCGTCAAATAGCTTGATGCCGACGTTGTTCTCGTCGCTATCGGGCGCCGACCCTACACCACCGGTCTTGGTCTCGAAAATCTTGATCTTGAGACCGATGAGAGAGGTCGCATTGTCATTGACCAAGAGTACCGCACTAAGATTCCACACATCCGTGCTATCGGGGACGCCACTTTTGGTGCTATGTTGGCTCACAAGGCCGAGGAGGAGGGTATCGCCGCTGTCGAGTACATCTCTAAGGGATACGGTCACGTTAACTACGGCGCCATTCCCAGTGTAATGTACACTCACCCCGAAGCTGCCTGGGTTGGCCAGACCGAGCAGGAAGTCAAGACCACTGGAAAGCCTTACAACGTTGGATCTTTCCCCTTTGCCGCCAACTCTAGAGCCAAGACGAACCTGGACACTGAAGGAATGGTCAAGTTTATTGCCGACAAGGAAACTGACAGGATTTTGGGTATCCACATCATCGGACCCAATGCCGGTGAGATGATTGCCGAGGGAGTGTTGGCAATAGAGTATGGCGCCTCATCCGAGGATATTGGACGAACGAGTCACGGTAAGTCACTCGAGTTTCATATTTAGCGAACGGCTACTAACAGTTGACGTCGGATAGCTCATCCTACACTCTCGGAAGCGTTCAAGGAGGCTGCCATGGCCTGTTTCTCAAAACCTATCCATGCATAAGGCGTCTTTGTTTTCTATTTTGCTTTTTTCTCTCCTGGTGTTATGAATGATATCTACGGTTTCCTGCAATTGTGCGTTGAGGTGAGTGGGGTGGTGTGACGAAAGAAAAACTTTGGGCACGAGGTTGCAAAGCCTGTTGTGAGTTGGATAGGAAAGTTGTTGTTTTCATTACTTTGTGTAAACTTTCCCCATTGCATAGATGCTGAAGTTGGTTGAATTGTTTTCCCCGTTCGCGTTGATGCTTGTAATATACGGCCGGTGTGTGGCAGTGGTGGTGGTCGGAAAGATGGATTATGAGATGATGTTCGTGAGGACTAACAGTATCTATATACCTTTTATAACACATATGCCATTGTACTAAGAACTTAGAGTAGCTGGACGGGAGGAGTGATCTTGGGCCATCTGACAACGCTATCCGTTGAAGATTAAGCCCTCCTCCAACGGGTTTACTCAGCTCGCATCAACCAACATCCGATACCCTATCTCAGCACGGTAAGTTCCAAAGAAACACGGGTTGATCTTAGACCAGCACCGACTCACCGCAGATACTTATAGTGGATTTGAAGTTATATCAGTTGGTTCTATTCTCGATAGCAGGTTTCCTCAGTTTAAGCGTGTAGAGAGGGGATAATCATAAAGTACTCCAAAAAAAAACTCGAAACCTCTGCCCCGACAACAGTTTGGGGAGTCTATGTGAATGACCGCGCTCCCATACCACACACCTGACGGTATCTTAAGATACTTAAGCATCTAACGCAATTTTGGGGACTGGGGAGTGATCCATAACACCACCGAATAAACAATAACACCCTGTCTACTTAGTTTGGCTGGTAGAGTATGGTACTGTAAACACCCGGTGCAGCAAACACCAAGGTCGTAGGCTCGAAATCTACGGTGGTCATACTTTTGCTTATTTTTTGTGTTGCCGTGCGACTGCTCTAACATTGGTATATTTCGCGGGGTTAAGCAACCTGCATAAACGTCTAAATTTCCAGCCAATGCAAGATTGGGACTTGGTGCTCTAGGATACTTAATAAACAAGAACTTCCTAGCTCAACTGGATGAGAGCATGGTGCTACAAACATCAGGTACTATCCCCACACGCCCAGTAACCTTCAATTCGTATCCTTTTCCTTTCGGGTATGGTTATAAGTATCCTTTCCTTTCGGAGTATAAGAGTAACATCAGAAGTCCAGCCAGCCAATTAAAGTCTTTACCACATGACGATCTTTTACTCACACTATACCCGAAAAGAAAACGAATTAAAGGATACCGAGCGTGTAGGAGATAAACACTAAGTACTTTAAACACAAGGTCGCAGGCTCGAAACCCGCAATAATCACTCTTTTTTCGTAGGAAAGTAGAAGAGAATAAGATGAAGCTATGCTAAAGATTAGCGCCGTGTGGAGAAACGGAGAAAGGAAGGAAACACGGAGACAGACGAGACCTAATCTAAGCCGTGTGCCACCAAGCACACTGAAGCCACTGGTCAGAACTCGACATTTGTACAGCTCAGACACACACCAGGCAGACAGTGCCGAGTTAGAATGGAATGTGAGCAATAGAGTCCGATTTGCTGTTGTGGATGGAGAGAAATCGGGAAGAACACGCACCTTACACCCGGAAAACTACTTCTGATATCGACATCACTGTTTCTCTCATGTGCCGGATTTATACTGATGAAAGTGGACCTTGGAGAAAACCAATTAACATGTATCGAACCATATCGTACATCTGGAATTCCATCTGGAAGTGCTCCGATGCAAAGGGATATTTTGCAACCCCTGCAAAACATTCTTGTTTTCATCCCTTGACGTGTACGTCGTTGACCTGTCAATCAAATACCACACACCACTTCCCGAGGGTTGTTTCTCCAAAACCCGAGTTGCACAGTTGGAACGCCATCGGAGACCAAGTGATTAATCCGGATTAAGTAACCCTGTCTTCTCTTCATGAATTACGCGGAAGTTGAACCCTGAGCCCTCAGCCCTAGTTAGGCCCTCACAACTTCACTTGTTCAGTTTCAGTTCTCCAGAAGGCTAACTTGAATGTTTCAAATGGTCAGAACCTACAAGTGCTCGACTCACTCTCGCTAGTTTGCAATTTGCCCCTCTAGACTCTAGATCGAGCACCTAGATGAACGCCTAAAAGAGATGCAAATTATAATCCACAACTTGATGCGAGAATTTACGAGCTCCTCACAAGATACCACATTGAAGCATTGCACGCTCTGTGGTATGCACGTCTTAAGTTTCTCTTCAACTAGTACCAGAGTCTCTGATGATCGTCTCTATCAAAGTGGTGTTATTTTATTCCCAGCAGTTTACGGATTCTTTGCGTTTATTCCGGTGCTGTTTCTCAATAAATAAAATCATTGCCATTCTAAGATCCGCTCGATCAGACGTTCTATCTCAATCTCACTAAAAATTTCCCAGTAGCTTGCTACTATTAGTAGTCTATCAAATGACCCAGGATACTAACTCACCCCTTTTAGCAAAGCGGTCATAGAAATCCCCCGAGTGGCGAACAGCGCTGGGCCCGCTCACAAAAGTCTAAACTGAAGCTATTGATATTAGTATGTCCATTCTATTGACCGCTCTGACCCTATCTGTGAGTAGTTAAGGGTAGTAGCTTTAGTTCAGACTTTGTGAACGAATCTAGCCATTGCGAGGGGTGAATACATCTAAGTTGAAAGCTGGATATAAAGCCCTAACCCTTAGAGTATTTAAGCTTAAGTAGTTAAGAGACGTCGCCCAAAAGGGAATATTGTATCCGTGTTACCTTACAGACACCACATCATACTGCCGGGAGGTAGGGAAGTATCACTTTCACATATATATATGCTATAAACTGTAAATAGAGAATGTTAGAATGCATTCGATGACCGGGTCTTGGATTCTATTGGTGAAAATTTGTGGATAGACCGGCACACGGGCCACGGATACGCTTTACAGCCTATTGGTTTTTTTCCTCTCAAATCCAAGTCCAGTTTGCTCCAGGCCCACCCTCGCGAGCTCCTCAGTTCTCTACACAATGCACGCTCGTATCCTCGACGACTTTGCGATCTGGGGCGCCCCAACTTCTGCAGTTCAATTTCCACTCCGCGAGAACATAGCAACTGCACCGATCGTACTTCTGGAGTGGCAACAGCATACTATCATCTATAGCTGCTCCCGGCTTACGCGGGACTATCTGAGCTATATCCTCGAGGAGGTGGGATCGTCGACGGGAAGGGTTGAGATCGGTGGGAGGATGGTAGACATTAAGGAGGAAGTATTGGCGGTGAGGGAGGGGGATAAGGTACGGGTTGAGGTGAAGGTTGTTGTGTGGCCTCAGTGGTAGTAGATAGGGCAGTCTGCGGTCCGTGTGCTTGAACCTCGTGCAAAATAATTTATGGCGATAAATCTGCTGGAGGTAGTAAGTCCCATACTCTTGCACGGTAGTCACTCTTAAAGCATTGGATTATTAGGATTGTAGCGATGACATGATAGTTACCCAGAGGTAGACCTTTCTAGTCTTCCTGAATATCCCATGGACTGGAATTCAGAAGTTAATATTAGAGAAGTCTTTAAATTAAACGTTTTTCGTTGCGTTTTTTCTTAATGCACAGACGGATTTGTCTCTATACTACACTCTGCATGCGCTGGAGCGCAAACAGTCTTCAGCAGTATGAACTCAGATTTTATACAGAATACTTATCCTTATAATTATAACGGCCACCTGGCAAGGATCGGTTTCTCCTATATTCCTTGGGGGCGCAATTCAGTGTCCTCCCACTCATTTTTCTCCCAGCCTGTATCCGTACATTACCGGTGCTTGTTTTGTTTTAATCATACTGTATTCACTCTATCTAGATTATGACGGTGCCTGATTCCCTTGCCCCTCCGGATGACCGGCTAGGTGTGGCAGATCCCTTCCCTCTACCCTATTTCACATTACCGGTGCTTCGTGGTATGCTATCGCATGATTGACATGTATCTCGAGCTCTTGGTACGACCTCATACCATAGCAGGATGAATGAGATCTATCCCTACAGTTCCATTGGATCTATATCAATTCCGTTATGAGAAGGACAAGTCCATGGACCATAATTATTCATTTTCCATTCATGTTGTGGCCGCACAAGGACTTACATAGCAATAGCACAAGAGCAGCAACAAAGCACAACCGAACTCCAACGCATCCTTCGCCAGTGCCTTGTTTTACAACCCCCCCACCCCCCCTTTCTCTTTTCATCCCATCTTCCTTCATCCTCGTCACTCACACCTTAAAACCTCTGCCTATTTCAAACCCTCATCAAACCTCTACTCATGTCCATGCCACCTTCATTCCCAGACAGAGACCCCACCTGCTGCCACTGGCCCACCTTCGCGGAGCAGGCCGTTAAGACTCTCGACGAAAACGCACGTCGGTTTCCGACGGTCGATGCGCCAGGCTTCCGCAACGAGCGTATCCTCATAAAGTACCCGTGTGCCACAAAACATCTCACCCTTGACAACCTGAGCTATGTGATCCCCGTAGTCGGCTCTGCCACCGGCCGTATCATGGTGAAAGGGAGGATGCGGAACCTGATCACCGACCAGGTTACCGTGGGTGCTGGGGAACGCATCGAGGTTGAGGTCAGAGTTGTTGAGTGGTGGAAGTGGTAGCGATATGGATTCTACATTGATTGGTTGGTTGTAGGGTGTGATGGACTGCTACAATTCCGGTTATACATTGCTAGGAGGATGTTGGTGGAACGTTCGTGGTTGCTTGGTTGCTGTGGTTGCTGTGATCGGGGATGGTTTGCTACGATTGTGTTGGGTTATATTACTTGATCCTTTGAGGGGTAGTTTTCTTTCGGCGTCATTTGTGCGGCCTGTTGCCGCCAAAGGTATATCATACCTTTACCTTTCCGTTGGGAGTTAGCACAAATAGTGCCTTAAGACGGTGCCTGCCACTCCCGCGAGCACATGCTGCTTCCACATCGCCAGCTCAGCAGCACTGACACCGATAGTACCTCGGAAGAGAGCTACGGAGAGAAGAGTACGGCTGGTATAACGAACCTTGTGTTGTGAAGAGTGTGCTCCTAGTGGTGTGTTCATTCTGTGGAAGCCGAATCTACTGTTCTTGATACTTTACTCTTAGCTCTTTGCTCAACATACTGCGGTGCAGAGGGGCGTTGAGCGGATCTGAAATCGTATGTATCGTAACCAGGTACAAGTGATGAGAATGTCCTTCACGGCGGAAGAGATCTAGGCTCCACGTAGTATCACCTACTGGGTTTATGTGGCTATGTGGTTAAATTGATGTTTAGGTAGAAGGTTCACATATAGCTAAATTTATGCAGTGGAACATAAATTTCCATTGGTGGGTGATATCTCGTCGGGTGGCGATTAATAGCCTCAGCTGGGTTGAACATTGGAAACTTGCGGATATAATGGATGCGTTGGAAAACGTCTTCCTCCTGGATCTTTTCTCTGCTAGGTGTGGTCAACAACACGTCAGACCTGGAGGAGGGGCTGTCTGTATTGGCGTTTACAGACAGATCAACCATGTCAGTGAGACGGAATACGAGATTGCAGTCACAACTAAGAACGTTAGCTTTAAGGTAAAAACGTTGCATACCGCTACACCAATTCTTACCATTCGATGGGTCCATTTCTTGCTGAAACTTCTAGCACTAGTGCCAAGCATCTTGGGCATTTGCGTGATGTCAACTTTGTTTTAATCATACTGTATTCACTCTACTTAGAGTATGACAGACGCGTGATGTCAACTCGTCGGGTATCTTGGAGTGAGACTGTCGGAGTAGGATATTCATTGCTATTCTAACGCCCGGGAGGATATTATTTTGCCATTCGGACGTTGCAATGAGTTTCCCTTCTGCTCCCTCGATCTCATAACCACCTGCAGTTACTATTTTATACCCCGGTCGTTTTCTGAACATGATCTCAAGAGTATCGTGGAACGACTAGATACGAATCAATATTGGCAGGGACTGGGGTATCTGTCTGGGATAGAATAAATACTCACATCAAAATCTCTGCAGAGTATTGCTGGCAGCTCCACGAATCTGCCCGATGCATCCTCAAGGCTTATAACCCCATGTTTTGGACTAATGCTTCCTTGCCAGCTATATCCGAGGACTTTGGGTAACTGACCCGACGTCATCGCTTTCACATGTCCACACAAGTCAGAGAGGGTCTATTCGGTCCTACGACCTATCGCCAGATTCTCGTCTACGGCTCTTTGTGTGCGGATCTGCGATTGCCTTCCCCCATTTTTACGTTAGTAGGATGGGAAGTCAGTAGGATGAGATAACGCACAAACTGATAGCGATCAATATAACTTGGAATGCATTGACGTGCGATTTCAGCCGATGCTCCAAATTTCTGGCGTCCTCCACATTGTAGATGGACCATTGTATCTTCCGCAACTCTTTGACCACCCGGTTTTGGTTGGACTTCCAGTCCGGGATGCTCGATCTCTTCTCTGGTAGAACATTAGACGTCCGAATGAAGCTCTCAGTGAATTTCCGAGACTCTTCCTAAGGCCGTGCGTACGTTTCAGTAACCATAGCATAAATTTTAGCACCAAATACACCCACCAAAAACGACTTCATGAGATCTCGACACTTATCCAGATGGTAGCGAGGCCCGTTGAGTAATGCCGTGTCTGGTGAAGGTAATCCAGCAGTGGATGACGAGCTTATGAGAAAGTTGTGGACAGTTCGAAGGGAGTTATTGAGTGAGTCTAGGAGCTCAACCACAGCCTTGTACTCCGTTTGGGAGCCGCGTACTTCACTTAATGCTTTCGAAATCGTACTCGCAAGCCCCGCGACTGCGATGAAGTCCCCAACGGAGAAGCCAAATGGAACTGGTATTGTAAATAGCTGCGGGAAAGTCGCTGTGTTGGCTCAAGTAACTTTCTGGTGGTATGGAATCGCAGAGCATTTAAGCCTCCCTGAACGCGCTTTTAATCGGGTATGGAAGCAAAAATCGGAAAAAAGCATGCGTGTTTCAGAGTCTTCAGGACAGAAACTTGAAAAATACGGAGTTGTTGAGAGGTCTAAGCTCCGACATTGAAGCCAATGACGGTTGTTGCTGCAAGTTGGTTTTGTCTGAGTAGCTAATTTGTCGTTCCAGATCATTTTCTGATTTTTGCTTCCATACTAGAGTGTACGAGCTTGATGGATGCCTAAAAGCGGCAGTGCTGTACCGAAATACGTGTGCTGGTGATTGGTTGGATCTGGATCATGGCGGCTGTGGAGATATCTCCTCTGCCCAAGCTTACCATTAACAACCGACGCGGCTAATTCAGAATAGCGGATCCACTATCGATCACCACCTCCGTAATAGGACTTGTTGCATTCGGGGTCAGGGTCTCGACACTCATCATCCAGAGCGCCGACAGATACCGCTCGGCACCTCAAGAAGACCTCGGACGGAGGTCGATGCCTTCTGTGTGGTTCTTGGTAATAACGAGAGTGCAACCCCACAAACAAGCCAGACGGAGTATGGACTAGGCAACTCATATACGAGGATTTTGATTGCATGTGGACGTTCCAAGGGCTGTAACTTCTAACCAGAAGATGCGATGCATCCCGGTGGATGTGGATGAGGAAAGAAAATATTGCCAGGCTGCATAGCCAGCTACAGGCTCATGTTAGTCGTAATTGCAGAGTACGTGGCCCCTCTTCTCCGTGGTGTAGGCGGTACGGATTAAGGTGTATACTGTAGTCACACTAGTTCGGAGCTTCAGCAGGCGGTGATTGAATCGCAGCAGACGATTGAGACTTCCCATGAGGTGATTAAAGAGGTTGAGAAGTTATCAAGAAGTACATAGTAGTCCCTTTGCTCACAATAATTTTCAAATACTTACCGTCTTGCATGCAGTCTAAGAACTTCAGCATCGAAGCCCACCTAGAAAATTTTCATCAGCTTCCCGGGGCGTTGGTCTGCGAAGGGGTTAGTCCAGAGTACGAACCAAGTATTCAGACAGGCTACACTTTGCTAAGATTTGTATCGAGTCTCAAATCGCATTACAGCCTTTTAGAGGGATGGATAATTTGTCATATACCCAGTTGGTAGACAGCAAATATTTGCTCGCACGCACCAGTCCCTAATGCCAACTGTGCCCGAAATCATAACGTAGGTCCAGAGACAAATTCTCACCGGAATATTCTGACACTCACAAGCATAGGATCGAAGAAAGTAAAGACGAAAATGGTCATATCCGGATCCAATTTACATGTCTGCCTGAAATGGGCATAAAGAAGGTTGTAGACAGTCAGCACCGCAGTCTACAAGTTTCAGAAGCGGTGGAGCAAGTGTCATTGACTAGGTCACCATTATAGGCCAGGACCAGTGCATTTTTGTCGTTTCTAGAGGTTATCTCCTCTAGGCCTCCATAGGTCACAACGTAGTATAGGCGAAATCTATCCCATCTATGCAAAGGAAGCCAGCGTACGCTCGCGTGCCACTTTTCCAGCGCGTCTCATAATATACTAGCTAAATACTTTGTTACGATATGGAAGTTGGGGAGAACCGTGTGCGTGTATTCTATGGTACAGAGAAGAGAGAAGGAGAAAGACTCGAGATATATACAGGAGGCATCGGCCCCTGCAGCAGCACCGTGTATCAGACCTGTAACATGTCTCCGGCACAAGTACACCTGTAACATACTTCAAGTAGTGAATGCGAGTGATACTTTATATACGCTAGTATACATCCCTGCGGCGACCTACAGCAACCTATCTATTTTATACATAACCTCATAAAATCCACTCATAATATAGTACACCCGATACCAATGTATATTACAAATCCCACTCCAATCCGCCCAATCTAACGTCTAGATCTCCCCAAACCCTCCTCCTCCCCCTCCACAATTTTCGGCGTTGTCTCGGTAAAAGCCCTAATACTCGCCGCAGTCTGTGCATCCTCTAACTGGACGGCCTTGTGATACACAGTCTGCAGGTCGTCCCACGTCCACTGGACTCCGGCCTCCTTTGCCAGAATCTGGATACGCTCCACAGCCTCGCCCAGCTCGTTACCCAGCGCCAGTGCCCAGATCATGAGTTTCTCTGCCTCAAAGTCGGCTTTTTCTCGCTGCCACACAGGTTCGCGGCGATAAGCGGGGGTGCCAGTGAAGTCCTGGCGATCCTTCCATACCTCGCGGGCAAAGGGGAGGCTGCGGAATTTTACGGCTGCGCCGAGGGCGGTTCGGAAGGTGAAAATGTTGCGTTGGAATTTAGGAAGGTCGCTTTCTGCGAGGAGGGCTTCGTCGACTTCTTCCTGGGTCAGCGGCTCTTTCTTTGGTTGTTGCTGTTTTTGACGCTGTGTGAATGGGTTCGGTGGGTTTTCGAAGTCGTGGTTGTAGCTCCATTTCAAATCTGGGAAGGAGTTCTGACAGGCGCAGATGTCGAGGTATGAGTTCATGAGTTGCGTGTCGACAAACTCTGGTTTCTCGTCGCGGAGCCAGTTGACGATCAGGGCAGCCTCGTCGAGGACTTCGCGGGGGTTCTGGAGGATTGATTTTGAAAGGAAGGGGATTTTGTTGACGGGTATTTTGCTGGTGCTGCCGTCTTGGCGGGAGAGTTCTTGTTTGGGGGTAACGAAGGCTGCCTCATCAATTTCGATGGTTTTTTGTTGTTCTGCGCGGTGCGGCCCCTTTACGAAGTACTTTCTTCTCGGTGGTTTGGTGACGTACGTGGCATAGGAGCGGAGGAGATTCTGGAATGTCAGTTTGTCTGGGAGAAGGTCTGGGTTTCCTGAATCGTTCATGTGGCGGACTAGGAGTCGGGCTCTAGTCAGTTCTCCCACCCGTCCGCAGGCTTGAATGAGGACGTTAAATGCCCTCTGGTCCAGTTTCATGCCTAAGTTTTGCATTTCACTGGCGTATTTCCATGCTTCGGCAAAATAGTCTTTTCGCACTGCGCAGGCGTGAATGAGGGCTTGGTAGGTTTCTGAGTTAGGAACCATCCCTTTACGCACTGTCATGTCGGTGAAGAGATCCAGTGCACGCTCGGCTTCGCCCTTAATTGCGCATGCATGGATCATCAATGAATATGTTGCTATATCGGGTGCCGTAGCGGTGGACTTCAGTTTGATCAGGTTGAAGATTTGCCAGGCGGTGTCGAATTCATTACGGTTGATGCAAGTTTGGATTAGGGTTGTATAGACGATTAGATTGGGCTCTATTCCGGCAGCTTGCATTTGCTGGAATGCGGCGGCAGCGGCGGAAACATCGCTTTCTTGGGAATAGGCCTTGAGAAGATGGCCGTAGGAGTAGACGGTTGGTTGTAGGCCCTCTGAAAGTCAGGTTAGTTGGCTGCTTGTCTAAGGGGTCGTAGTAGGTACATACTCTCGACCAAATTCTTGAACAGCGCCTTAACGTACGCCGGGTTCCCTACCGCCGCATGGGAGGCCAACATCAGGTCATAGATAAAGACATTCGGTTCAAGCTTAGCACTTTCCATCATCTCCAAAATCTTCGTTGAGAACTCCGCTCGCTGTGGAACGTCCATACAAGTCAACAATCCAACAACGTCACCCCTCCCCATCCCTTCAAACCCTCCGCTCTGCTCTAGCAGTGTTAGCACGGCATTCCACTGGGGTTCTGCGGCATTGACAAGTGCGAGGTTGGTGCCTAGCCGTTCTCGAACTGGCACAGATAGTCGCTCCTCTACCTCTTTGACATGCGGTAGAAACAGCGCTTCTGGGGGAGGAGCCATAAGCGCACGATAAGCTTGGTCCTTCATCTCCTCTGTAACATCACCTTTCGAGATATCCTTTAATTATTAGCTTCCCAGAACCATTGCAATATCTCCATCGTATGAACCTAACCTTTTCCACTGCTCGTTTCCTCAACTGCTCCACATAGTTCCTCTCCATCTCCTGCACATGAGCCTCTAGACGCTTTATCTGACCCAGGAAGTTCTCCGACTTAGACTTGGGTTTTTTCTGTGACTTTGATGTCGACCGGGGCTGGGTAGACATGGCCCGCGCCTGGCAGACTATACAAACGAAGGGAAGTTTATGTCTTGAGTGGGCCACCGCTGAGGCGAGCGACGACGACTGTGCGAATAGTGGACGCCGGCCGACGTTGATGCCATTCCGGAACATGGACAGCGGGGGTAGCACAAGAAAAACCGATCGTCGGGTATCTTGGAGGAGTGTTTGTTGTTGAAAGCGAATGAATTGTGGTATCACTCGGTGGTGGACGTTGAATTGGAAACAGCAACTTTTTTTTAATGCGGCTCTGTAGAGTAGCAGACCCTGGATTATCACCAACCCTTGTCCGATTGATCTTCCGAGATAAGATTGCCCTCACTGCGAGTGACTCGGATCCCCCTCAATTCAACGGGAAAGTTTTAAGAGGAAAATCTGCCATGGATCCAACTGCAGCTAGTGCTCGTGTGACCTCATCATGCGTAATATTACTGCTGAGGGTCGGGGTTAAGCGGCGGGACCGGATTGGAAAGCAGCCGGCGTTACGGTGAAGCTAATTGGTCGGAGCTCACTCGGCCTATTTTGATTCCGGGTTGCTGAAAAATTAATTTGAAATTATCTTTTGTATTCCTCGGGGGGGTCAGATTCGGGCATCCTTGGCACTGTGTCAAACACGAGCACAATTTTTGGGTCTCTTAGTGCCCATCGGTGAACGCGATCGAACGTAAGGCTACACAATACGGATTTCCCGATTTCTACTTGATCCTTGATCCTTATGGCTAAATCTCTCTCGCTGTGCCACTGTAACTCACTGTTGATGAAAACTTATAGAGTAGGATACTATAATGATTCTTTACCTGCTTGAGTTACCTTTAGATACTAATCAATAGGCAAAGGGTACGTAGAATAACACGATCGTTCGCTATCACTCCCATTATTCTCGTCAAGTTTGTCAATCTCTGTGGAAAGAAAAGTGGCAAAGCATCCTAACTTCATTGTGCACTACAGACTAGACAAGAAGCTTTAGGTTGATTCAATCGCCAGATCTCATTGTATCATATTGGAAGTCGGAATCAATGTGCTTAACGCTTGTGAGTCCACATTTCATGATGTACTTGACTTGGGAATCCCATTGCTGGTCCCCTTTAGCATGAATTCGGAAGGTTCAGGTATCGTCGACACTTCCTGTAACAATAACACATAGGAACTGTTGTGCTGAATATAAATGATGCATCAAAGTTTTAATAGCAGCGGTCTTTAACTGTCGACTGAAGTTCTCTAGTATCTTCCATGCAGTATTCCTAAGCGGCCCAACCAACCAGCGGGCTTTTTAGATATCTGCAGGCCAGCCAGCCAGCCGGGCCGGGCCGCTTAGGAACACAAGCCGTTGACTTCAACTTGCACGTCCTGAAATTTGATAGCCATATCGCCATCATCTCGATTGTATAAGAGCAGTTCGCTATCCTGGACTCTAAATGGAAGCTTAAACTCATTGAACATTGGGCTCGCGATGGCTTTTTTGATGGAGCCAAATTACACGAGACCACAACTGTTGAGACGAACGAACGGAGGAAACCAGTGGCTCCGTAAAGGCTCGGGGTAGGAAAGCAGATGAGCCATAGCAACTTGAACAGCCTGAATATCCTGGGGTTTCAGGCTCGGGCGTGGCAGTCTTGGTCTCCGCCTCGTCGCATCGACCCGAGTGGATACCAACCGGAATTTCAATGCTTGCTCCTCTAGAGGTAATCAGCCGAGTTCAAATCACTCCATCAGACAGAAAACAAGATTTGTCCTTCAGCAATCGTTGCTTGTTTACAAAGGTCTCAGTTGTAGATTCTTTATTCCAGATTCTTTTCTCTGATAGCTCAGAAGAGCTTTTCATCTGTCGAGTCTGCGAGTCCCTTCCCAAACCCTTTCCCGAGTCTGTAGTCATCGTTGGGTGACAAGTTGAGTAATTATTAGCAGGTAGTGTAGAGGCCTAATCTGAGTAGGTTTAGTGTGTTAAAGTACTCGAACAAATTTTCAGCAATGAGATGTACTCGCGATGTTGTTAGCAGCAGTGCCAAATCTAACACGTGACGCCTGGGCATTTGGTAGAGAAAACTCATTTGGGGCTCAGGACGGTTGTATGAATACTATTGGCCAACAGTGCTGTGGCGGTGCCTGTTGGTTCCTACATCGTACTCGTATCCCATTCAGTAATTCACCTCCGCGTCTTTCATGGCGCAGTCCCCGCGTCCGCAGTTATCTAAGACACCAAGCGGAAGAAAAAACCGAATTGCATCATGATATCATGCACACGGACGACTCGGTTGTATCTTTGACATAAACCCGTGGCGGTCTCGTGAACACTGCATGTATTTATGCGAATATACATATGCAATGTATAGCAATCCCGCTTAACGGGATCGGATGGAGATGTTGGATCAGCGGCGTTGGGTTGCGTAGTGTGGGGCCATTGAAGACCGGCACATTGCTTTTGTTGATTTGCGAGATTTGGTGTGGCTGGAAGGAACTCGATACCGTCTCAGATTGCACCTTTTCGGCTCGAATGGCGGCTTGGCCATGCAAACGAGGTTTTGTAAGCGCTAGACTCACAGGTCACAAACGCCTGCCGTCTTTTGAAAAAGAATTAGTCGGTCCCATTCGATGCCGACGTTATTACCTCTAGACCTATACCACTGTACTCTAATTCATAATTGCTAGTCCGGACTCCAGCCAGCCAGCCAGCATTCTGTACGGCTCAAGTTCTTCCCGTTCCATTCCTTCATCTCCTTCGTCTCCTTCTTATCCCCCTCATCACTCCCCTCATCCTCCGACTCCAACTCCCCTTCGCACTCTTCATACCTCGTCATAATCAAAGCGTGTGGTCGTTGAGTCACCAGCGTCGCGTGTCGATTCTCGCCTCCTTGCGTCCACCAACCAATCTGTTAGATTTTATCGTCACCTCGCCGCGGTCTCATCTCGAACCCACCACGAGCATTTCTAGCCACGTTCGACGGACACGTCCATTCCGACAATATGAAAATGAAATCTCCATCGTTAAAGCTGATTCTCGGAATGCTCGATACAAATCCGAAGGTGTTGAGTTGGCCTTCGTTATCTGGCTTCAATCGGATGCGGAGGAGGCTAGGTTCTCGGATGCGTAGCGGAAAGTCACCTACGTCAAATTTGGCGAAACTTCAGACGTCGTTCGATCCTTTAGATACGATACGGTCGCTGCGAGCGCACTCGTGGTCGATCTATGATGCCCAGTACCTGTTCATGACGATCTTGGGGATCTTTTGTTTGTCAGTGATGGAGGAACCAGGGGCCATTGTCAAGACGTCCATTGCAACTCTTTTGATGATAGCGCTCCTGATGCCGATTACGAGACAGTTCTTTCTGCCGTTCTTGCCTATTGCCAGCTGGCTCGTATTATACTGGTCTTGCAGGTATGTCATCATCGATCGCTCACCAATGCCTTCAATACGCACAAGTCACGTGTGTCAGGGTCGCAGGTGGTCCAACCAATCATTACGAACCAACGATCTCATGTTATGTGGTTCTATCTAGGTTCATTCCCGCTGAATGGAGGCCACACATCTGGGTCCGAGTTCTACCAGCGCTCGAGAACATAATTTACGGTGCGAATTTGAGTAGCATGCTTTCAGCACATAAACACGCTGTTCTCGATGTGCTCGCGTGGTTGCCATACGGAGTCATCCATTTTGGTGGACCGTTCGTCTGCGCCGCTTCCATTTTTCTCTTTGCCGCACCTGGTACCTTGCGCGTGTACTCTGCGGCTTTCGGATACATGAATCTCATTGGTGTCATGATCCAGTTGTGCTTCCCATGTGCACCACCATGTAAGATAGCATGTCTTACCATCTTTGCGCATTCAGGTGGCTGATGAAACAATTCTAGGGTACGAGGCAATGTATGGGCTGGCGCCTGCCAATTATTCCATGCACGGATCTCCCGCCGGGCTCGCACGTATTGATGCGCTATTCGGTTTGAAGATGTATACTTCAACCTTTACCGCTTCTCCACTGGTCTTTGGGGCAATGCCATCTCTGCATGCCGGCTGCGCCACCGTTGACGCGTGTTTCATGGGCTATGTCTTTCCTCGCGGTAAATGGTTATCCTACACCTACGTAATGTGGGTCTGGTGGGCAACGTTGTACCTTCAGCACCATTATGCTGTTGATTTGATCGCCGGAACTCTCTGTAAGTTGCTATCTGCACTGGAGTCCCGCTTCCGACACGCTAATAATTCTGACAGTGGCTGGCACTGTCTTTTACGTCGCAAAAACGAAGTTCCTAGCTAGGCTGCAGCCCGATAAGGAATTCCGCTGGGACTATGACTATCTGGAGATCGGCTCGGGTTCCGGCACCGAGCGGTTTGATTACGGACTGACGGACTTTGATAACAACTATCATTCGGAAGACGATGAGTGGACGGTTGGATCCTCCTCCGGTATCTCATCCGGATGCAGAAGCCCTGTCAGTCCCAGCGATGACGTTCAGTCTGTGTGGTCGTCTGCAAGCGAAACTCTTGCCGCTACATCCGAGGTTGATTCCTCGGAAGTTTACGTAGTAGACGACCACCGGTAGAAATGTTGCGCCTCGTCATCTTCTCGGTGTCGACCACTCACAGGGAGATGAATGATGGCTTGTGTTTATGTCGCCCTTCTTCTGTTCATCCGACTTAATTGTTAGGATGAACATCCTCTTTAGTGCTACGTTTTATGTTCCTTTCATTTGTCCTCTGTCTATGATTCATGACGACCATGGGAACGGTGTTACATTTTTGTTTTTTGTTGTTTAGGATTTTAGCTTTCTTGCCCAATTATTTTATGTTGGCATGGAGTAAGGGACGATGATTATTTATTTTTTGCTGCTACTACCCTTTGCTACCTACCCAATAATGGCCCCTGTGAGCGTCGATGGGTAGTGGAACTTTTTTTTCTGGGAAGGGGCGGCATGTACATGGCACTTGCGGTACGAGAGGGATAAAGATTTCTTTTTCTTTTTCGCACACCTCGCCTCTTTCTCGTCGTTACACTTGTAATATGGCTTGGTATTTCGTTTCTTTCACTGCACAATACCCCCCCCCCCCCCCGAAACCC
>Ga0307512_10000699_pt1 | contig 49895 bp, 53 predicted proteins | sample 14_EM_MG_FD_200267 | JGI IMG/M metagenome (GOLD analysis project Ga0307512, IMG submission 200267) | Populus trichocarpa ectomycorrhiza microbial communities from riparian zone in the Pacific Northwest, United States - 14_EM | ecosystem: Host-associated > Plants > Roots > Unclassified | place...
GGAGACGGTGTGGAACTCATGGCCGTTGCGTACGAGGAGTGTACTAGTACTGGAGTACAAATCTGTGTCTCGTGAAAGCAAGCGAGGGTAGGCAGGCTTGCAAGGATGCAGTGTTCGTATCACGTGATCATTCCATTTACAGTATACCGTCCTGTCCTCGCCCGCCCTTACATAAGGCTAACAGGTTTCCCAACCTTCGCAATTGGTTCCACTGAAAGCGACACGTAGATCTCTCCCCCACCTCTTCCCCAACCGCGGCGTTCTGGCAAGTGTAACTACTTTGCGTGACGTGGTTCATTGTGTTCCCCCGACATTTGCTGCCTCGATGGAATGCGGTACGTGTCCCAATGTCCCTGAGGTTGGCGCGGCACGGCGCGACATGACCGATGCAAAAGGATTTATGGGTGGCGTTTCGGTTATGCGAAATCAACCGAGGGCCGAGGCGGCGTGCGGGGTGTCGTTTCAGTGAGGGCGCTTGATGGTGCCACAGTATCCATTCAACACAGAAACCGCCAACATCTGGCGGCGCAGTGTTGTACCGAGCGTGCGCTCCTCTCCAATCATTTATTTTTTCGTCTCTTGTCTCCCAGCGGGTGTCCTGCCTTCTTTCGTTTCCGTCGCGATGTCACGGACGGATGTGGGTCGCATCATGACCACAAAAGGGAGGTGTCAACCCTTGTTTGAGAGGACTTTGGGACTGTCCTTTTTTTTCGCACCTTTCTGCCATGCCCAGCCCAGTCCAGCCCCATCTCGTCTTGTGTGCCCATCACGCAATTTGGATATATGTGGCGTGCGCCCTGACGGTTCTCTTGGCGTCTGGACAACCCCACATGGCGCTAAACATGGAAAGTGGAAGATGCTAACTACATCTGAGACGTCCTTTGGCCGTTTTGATTTACTAGAGGCGCACACAGTCGGCAGGGGGAAAAGGCGACTGTTCTTCTCTCGAGATTACCCACCTGTCTATGTCCGCAGCGCCAAATGCATTCGTGTTCCTGATTTTACTTGCGCAAATTGAGTTGGTTCATTGTTGGCTCCTATTTCATCATGGACGCGCCGCCACCCCCCGCCCCCGCGCCAAGAGAACACTTGGAGGCTAGTCTGGGTAGATATGCCAAGCGGATGTAGCAACGACTTGGGCGGAGGGATCTCGGAATTTAGAGGTCGGTCGGACAAACCATAAGGATATCTGGCAAAGGGATATGGTGGGGCGGCAGAGTTGGATCTCCTCAGCTGTTGCATACCGTAGCCCCTCTGGGTTAATCACGAGCGCAGGCGGGGGAGTTAATCAATTCTTTCATTATGATTTACCTGACAACCTGATGTAAGTTACATACAGCACCTCATGTCCATCAGTGTCCATGAGATCAAGAATGTTTGCAGCACCAGAGTGACTGGCAAGCCATTCATACATGTGATACAACGTACATACACACCACGACAGCGCGTTTATCCATCAATCACTCCAAGACGACGTAGGCGGGCGGGGCAAAGCCTAGAATTGTACGAGACCAGGTTTCGTCCTGGCAGCGATGTGTAGTCATCCGTCGGTTTTGAACGGCCAACCGAGTGAGTGTCAACACATTCGGCTGCAAAACCGTGATCATTTCTTTTGGCTTTCGGATCTCCCCCGTGGTAAAGCGCCCGATCCGAACGTCAATACAACTGAACTGTGTGTACAGTATGAACCCCGTAGTGTGTCCACAGATGGTAATGATGCATGACGAATGACGAATAAGTCGATTTGCAGTCAAAGTGTTTAACACTACCGTAGACAGTCTTGTTTGCGCCAGTCATGCGGCCGCGTGCGGGGCCGACCATCCATCCGGACAAAATCTGGGGGCGGGGAAGACGGGACCGTGATCGAATTTGGCCAAGGTAGTGACTTGCGACGCCAAGGTAGTTACTTACCGCTACTGCAATGTCCTCTCCCTATTGGGGGGAGGTGGGAGTGACAGCTGGATCCCACCAGAAGAACGACGACACCGCAACTTGCACAAAATAATGCCGCTCTCAGGAACTGGGGAAGACCCATTTTGGAGCTTTTCGCTGCTTGAACTTGCATTCTATAATAGTGCCTGGATTTTTTTTTTTGGTTCTTTCGGCCTTTATCATAAGTACAGTGAGGAGACGCTGCGTCACCACGTCCAACCAGCTGTAAATGAGCCAGGGGCAGGTGGCGAGGTCAGTTGACCTGTTTCCAAGTCAGCCGGCCCTGTTTCGCCTTCTTCGGGTCTCCGGTCCGTAGGATTTAGGAAACGTCATGGCATGTGCCACCATACAGTACAGTACTAGTACTGTAGTACAGGAGAGTGGGCGGCATGCAGGACAGTATAGTACGTTACCTTCAATAAGTGTGCGGCGTTTGGGGGAAAATGTGACGTTTTGGTACCATTCCGACTCGTCCCCTCTTCAAGTTGGTCAGGCGACCTACTGTACAGTAGTGGTGTGCGACGTCGTACTTATTGTCTTTTTTTTTACCCTTAGCCGCTGCGTACGGTATACGAAGGATGATTTGTTTTTGCTCACACAGCTCCGACTCTCGATCGACTTACTAAAACCCGACTCAATTTGACCCGTCGGGATAGATAGCATCAACGGTGCGGCCAGGCGACGAGAGGCGAAAGGAGATCTAAAAAAAGGTCATAACAAGGTGCTTACCGAAAATAGCTGACGGGAAACCTCGGAGAAAGTAGCCTCTCTATGTCCGAAAAGGAAGCAGACGCACGACGAGGAGCCGTCAACGTCGTGAAATTTTGCCTAGGATTCGTTCGGACGGAAGCGAATGCTTGAGGGAGGGGAGGGTTGGTGGGTGAAACACTTCTGATTCAGTTCAGCAAAGCATGTCACTTGTCGGGGGCATTTTTTCGCTATCGGGGAAGGGACGCATAATTGGCTTTACGATTCATATCTGTATATCCGTCGTCCATCAAGCCGCATCTATCGATCAAATTCCCATTTTCGTCATTTGCCCATGAATTGTAACCTCTTTCCGCTCCTTTCGCACATCACGTTCGTGTCTGTTGCCGCGCTCTTCGAGGGTTGTCGACGATCTCGTTCATAGTTAGATGTCCCGCTCCGTTGCCGATCAATATTTAGACATTGTCACGAGGTTATCAAAGTGGAGCACGATGCGGGTAAAGCAGCCCAAGCATGTGGCTACAGTAGTCCGCAACGCAACGCAGCGCCGTCACAATTTGGCGATTAGTGTACCGTGAAACAGTCTGGCCCCCGCCCCTCTGGAGAGCTCCAATTGCACTATTGCACTACCAATTAGTCAGTGGCGTCGACGGGACCCCGCGGAATTGAAGGGTAGGCCGCTCCTGGGTCGTCGCACGCACGGGCGAGGATTTCAACTGTGCTGTCGCCCCATAGGGTCAGGGTCCAATTCGGCAAGTGGAACTGTGGACGACCGGTGCGACGGGTGCGGGCATGTTTCAACCACCAATTCCGAATTCCGCTAAATGTCCCCCAAACGGAACCAGTTTGGGAGAGAGAGGAGGGCCGAGCCCTCACGGATGTCATTTATGATCACGCGCTCGCTGGTGACGGTACTTCCGCCCCAAAGTGTGCTAGTGCTAGTGGCAGTGGGGGAGGGAAGGTTGAGCATCAATCGGGGCGCGATCAAGGGGTTGTGGGAGAGGGGTCGGTGTTGGGAGCAACGCCAGCGCGCCGGGCTTGCGCCTCTGAATTGTTGCCGGTTTCGGAGCTCGCGCGCCAGGTCACGCGCATCTGGGCTCACGGCCGCCGCCAGCACGTGGGGATGGGTGCTCTACTTTTCCTTTTCGCGTCATGATGAAATACAGGGTTGGCCCTGATGGGAGTGATCGTTTGTCAAATGCCAGCCGGGGGAAAGAGCTGTGGCAATACCGGACGAGCGTACTCTACCGCACTTTTCGGAACTGCAGCGCGCTTGGGGTTACTGATGCAGCTTGGTTGATGAAAGGATTTAAATTAAAAAATATCAAAGAGCTACGCGAACACGTGGTGCCGGTCAGGGCCAGTACGGAAGAAATACAAAACCATTCGGAATTGCAGAGCGGGCTGTGCGGTGATTGTGGCCATGTCATACGTGTGAGCAAAAGTGCGCTTCAGTGACGGATCCTCATTGATCGGTTTGATGATGGGGACGAGGGGACAGATGACTGGAAGGGAGACCTAATGAAGAACCAACCCCCAAGGAGAAGGAAGCATGGCAGTTTCTCGGCAGACCGGGACCGGGACCGGGAAGCGAAGAGTCTTAGATAGTTATATAATCAAGGGAACTATGCCCATCTGGAGAGACGTCGTTGGGATGTTCGAGGGAGGCCATGAGGTTGAAAACACGAGGTGTTGTCGTCAGGGGGAACTGGAGGGATGAGCCAAATGACGGGTCAACCGGTCAAGGTCGGAGTATGAACGTTAAGTGAGGTGGATCTAGATTGAAGGGTAGCCATGCAACTGAACGCTTGACAGAACTGCACTGAAAAAATATCGGGTCATATTCAACCCTGTCAATATAAACACTCCCGAACAACAACAACTCTCTCCCTCGTACTCTTCCCGTGTACCTCCCTCTCCTCATGGCTCACTACTCTTCTCTCTTCACCTTCGGTCTACTCTCCGACCGTGACTGTCCTTCTCCTCTCCCCTCTCCCGATTCCAACTCGTTTTATCAGTTTCGCAAGTCGTCGCTTCCAACCAGTGCGCTTTCCAAACCTTCAGACATGTCTGCGCCCTCGGACGCTCTTCGCTCCCGCCCCCAGTTCACCAACCCGTTCGCCAACTCGCCCGAGGCGACCACCGAGCTTCGCTCCTTCCTTTCTCTCGACCTCGCTGCTGACCAAAGTTGGTCGACATATCGTCCCAACAAGCCTTTGTCCCCACTTGACCAAGATGTTGCCCCACCAAGCCCACCGTATGCCGTGAACGCCCCTCCGTAAGTAGTCGATGCGACCAGTGTGCCTACGGCTCTAAATCTCATCTCGCTCCTTGCAGACGGCAACGTATCCCATCTTCATCATCGCATCTTCCTGCGCACACGTCGCCCCTCTTTGTTCCCCCCGCCCGACGTCCCTCTCGCGATTCCCTCCGTACCCTTCCATCGCCGAGACCTGCGCCCTCTTCAGCTCTACCTCAAGTTCCTTGCGAGCGCAAAGAACCGCACACTCTTCCTCCCATTGTCATCCCAAGTCCCTCACGTTTCCCTCCCAGGTCAGAAGGAGGTATCTCACCAACATCGATTCACGCACCTCTCTCTGCTCCCCCAGCTGCCCCCTTCTCAGCTGGCACATCCAGTTCCTTTGTCCAGACCCCACCTCCCATATCCCCTCTATCATCCCCAAATTATCGTGGCTCCCGACAGGGATCTTTCATGTCTTTCTCCTCCTCGGCTACCTCCATCCGTACAGCTCGTAGGCGTAATATGGAGCGCTCTAATGCACTAGCCTGCCTTGAGGGGCGCTCTCGTGTTCCTGGTCGTGTTCCTAGGAAGGTGCGCCAGAGAAATTTCATGAGCATGAGCGACGACGAAGACGAGGCGGCCGGAGACGATGAGGATGCCGGAGGAGATGCGGACGTAGAGGATGATAGTGATGCGCCCGACGGACCCCCGCGAACTATGCTCGGCTTGTCATTAGCGTCGCCCGCATCTGCACCAACCTCAAGTACAAGGACGGTCAGAGGCGCCGAGTTTCATTCTCCCGTTGACGAAGAAGAGGACCGCGTGCTCCCTGCAGCTGCAATCCCATCTCACATACAGGCTGCCTCGTCAAAGCCTAGGTCGCGCTCCCGACGGAGCACGCTGGAGTCTTGGTTTCCTTTAGCTAATTTCATCGATCTCAAGGATGACGAGTTACAAGGATGGCGCGGCGTTGTCGAGATCGTAAATGGTCTATGAGCCCTTCCTTGCCCCCCATCCTCCTTGTCCCCCGCTTGTTTCTACTCGTATCATTATTATATGTTGTGCTAATCCCCTTTGCAAGGTGGCTCCATAACACTTTTCCGCTTCTTAACCTCGATATATACCCCATTTGGTTCAATCTCGCATCATTGCAAAACCCTACCCAATCCATCCCTTGCAGATCGTCTGCTTCCATCTACCGTTGCAACTCATACATTCATTCCCTATCATGATCGTGCACTCTCATTTTTAAGGCCAAAGTCTCGACTTTTCAATTTTTGTCCTTGACACACGGGTCTCGTCGATGCATAAACTCTCCACGGTCACTACATATTTTGTGCTGTACACCATGTTTCCTTTCGTTCGGTCTTGTCCTACTACCCACCGCCGCTTGTTATGTCTAGTTCGTGGCGTGCCTAAACAAATCATACCTGTTTGGAGGTTGATCCTGTTCACGTTGCAGAGGCTCAAATCCAGTGCACCTTAGTCGATCGTGTATGTACGTACAGCAGTAGTAACCTTTCGCCACCTGCCCTGGACGCGCACGGATAGAACAAAGGCAATAGTTCAATCACGTTCACGGAGTGGAACGACTGTAAACCCCCACCAATCAAATAATCCGCACACCATCCAAAAAAAGTCTAATACTAACTAATAAGTAAGAGGCATCTACTGTAGCGTGTTGTCCTCCTTGGCATTACCACATAATACAATACAGTACGTGTCAATCCATAGCAGCGGCTGACCCACTTGTGGCAGCCTAAATCTTCGCGATGTACCCGCGCTCCTTTCGGGAAAGCGGCTCCTCCACGGTGTCGTAGAATGCAGTACCGTACCGTCTGGTTCAGATTACGCGGATATTGCAACTTGAAGCATAGCAGAGTCGCGTAAGGAAGGAGCGCGCACAGCGTGACAGCGCTCGATGTCATGCCTCCAGACTCCCTCAACGTCATGGGCAATAAACCCAAATCAAAAGATTAATAAGTACGAGACACGTTGTGTCCTTGTATGCATCCATGTGTTGTTGTATGTGATTATGATACTGTGTACGGTACATAACTTACGCGAGGGATTTAATTGCGTGGGGTTGTTTCTATGGTAAGAATGTTGGCCTTTTTTCCGCATTTCTGTACTGTACCGTGATAGTACCGTGATGCGCTGTGAATTTGAACTGCGCGAGACGTATTGACATTGACAGGCGGGCGAAGCGCTCATCAAATCCTTACCCGGCTCACCCACCCGTGCAAGCGAGGCACAGCATTTTAGAGGGCCACTTACTCCCCCATCCTCCCACGGTTTGGGGGACTTGATATGTTTTTCCTTCGCCGTCCGCTGCCCCCCGTAATTGCCTACCAATTTTGCGATGCAGACGCTCCAGAGGCACAGAAGCATCACCTGTTCATATTTCTTTTCCTCCCACGTCTTCCTTCCTCTTCCCTGCAAAGAAGCAATGAATGACAGGACTGATATCGTTATAATTATCTATTAACAATATTTTTTTTTGCCTGTGATCGATCGTTTCTGTCGCCCGGGTATCAAACCTGTCTCGCACCCTATCGCACCTGCTCTTGCTGGGGCTAAACGCACAGCCATCACTACTGTATTGCACACCCGGGCATCTACGGATACGCATCGATCATCGTGGGCGCCATCACGAGTACTGCCCCGTCACACACGTCCACACCTCCCTATTCATCACCATCCGAGGGACAAAAGATAAACCCGACAAACGGCGTTGCGAATGATGCGACGCGGCGCGCGCGCCACGCCGTCGTACCGATCCACCGATACGTACCGCGACCGTACAGTACGCAAGCAAGTCCCCCTCCCTTCCCACAAGAATCTGTTAAATCGAGTGAAAAGATAACAAGCGAGAAGGGGTGCCAATCACGGTTACAGGTGACGGGTGGGTTACTTGTGTGCGCATTGATCATGATTGGAGGGGAGCTGGTGGGGGACTCGGGGGATACAGTACTGTGCATACCGTATGGCAGCACACTTTCCTTAAGGATTTACTGTTGAGATGCCCCTGTGACTGTAGTACTGTGGTGCAACACAGGAACGGAACAGAGGCTCATCCGGAATATGAAATAAGCGTGGTATCCCCATTCCTGCCCAATGTTTCCGCCCTCTGGCCGACCTTTTGCGCCAGGGTTGCAACTTGGGTTGCCAGTGACCACAGTAGGAACGAGTTCAGTTGGCGGGATGCGGCCCAGCTATGTTCACCAATCTGCTCAACCCTTGTCGATTGTAGTCTTCCTCTGTAGTGTAGCGATAATTCCTGTCAAATGTACCCAACGTCACAAGCTTTGGGGGGGGGAGGACTAAGATTCCATTGCCACTATATAACTGTGAGGATAGGTTCTCCTAGAACATACCAGAAGGACAGCAAAATAGTAGGTTAGCGCATACAAGTGTTATTGAAGTGTAGGCATCGATGGCATCAAGGAGGCCAATGGAATGACGGATCCCGCAATTGAAGAATGAACTTGTGGTCAAAAAGGGTCTCACCCAGTGAGACACCTGGGAGAAGAAAATCATGTGCGTGGACAGGCAAATGAGTCAGGAGAACCAAATGCAGTGAACCAGAGTTGGGGTAAGTTAACTCGACCAACTCAACCTAGGTAAGTCCGAGCTGGCTCAATCCTCCAGCAACACTATCATGGGATAACATTCAGTGTAGAAAAAATTTATCCCAAAATACAAATGATAAAGGATTTTCCACCGTTTATCTCGGGTTTTGCCACATAAAAAAAACCGAATTGTTGACGGGTTGACAGTGACACCTGCATCCACACGTGACCATGATCCCTCGAATAAGTTATCATGAACCAGCAAACTTGCCCGATCAAGGTGCTTGTGCAGGCACAAACCAATCAATCAAAATGCAGCCCTAAGACAATAGAATAATTAGGACATCCATCAACAACACAAGACAGCGCTATAGTAGTGCAGTAGGAGCCAAGTCGGCTAGGAAATGTGTGATAGAGCCGACCAGACCCTGATCACATACATTGCAAAACAATACATTTGATGTGATGGTATCAAAAAGATGCTATTTGCGGGACCGGCCCCACAAACTTCCAAATCCTGCCGCTTGCTGCTGCTGTTGCTGCTGCGTGGGTATGGCCGGAGGCAGCGACGATCGACCTCTGCGCAGATGGTCGAGGGGTGTAGAAGTTGCATACGCCTGCGAAAGCGGCTGTGGCGCAGACGGCGTAGAGAAGCTCCTCGGTGGCGGTGGCGGCTCTGGGGAAGGGTGTTGTTTGGGCGCCGTCGGGCGCGGGTTGAGTTCGGGCATTGGGATCTTGCTCAAGTGCACGGAGAGGCTGGACGGTGGCATGTACGAGTTCCGCGGAGGATCGTCGAGCTTGATGCGCTGCAGCCCGGTGGGCTTCGAGTCGTACACGACATATTGGTGCAGGTCTCCGGATAGCAATCCCGCGTTGACGTCTGCGATTCGGATGAGAAACACCGTGCGGGACAGTAAAGAAGGATAAGGCAGTCACCGCGTTTGTGTCTCAGGCGTTTCACATGTTCGACTACTTGCAGCACTTTGGGTACGTCGGCAGGTGACGCAGAGCGAATAGTGATGAATAACATCGCGTCATCCTGTCAAGAGTATTGGATATCAAAACGATTGATCCGTAGGACGCGTGTATGACACACCGCGAGCAGGCCCTCTGCGTATTCCCCATAATTCTCAATGGAACCCTCCTCATTGACTGTAACCTCGTTTGGCTCGTAGCGCATGGCATGCATCTCTGCAATGCGATCAACGCCCGTTTTGGGGGCCGGACGGGGTGGAGGAGGCGGTGCTTCAACTTGCGCAGGAGGTGAGAGGACGTTGGGTTCGGACGGAGCATTGTTCGGGGAAGCGAGATCTTGGACAGTGAGAAGGGTGGTGAGGATGGTGATCTCCAAGCCTTTGCGGTCTGCGATTTCGAACCTGTTGAACGTTGAGGAACACAACTATACGTTACCAACGTGAAACGTGCCTATTAAGATTGTAATCGAGGATTTGGACGGCAGATGACTTGACTCTTCCTTGGACCTCTTTCGTGATGGCGACAAGGACGGCCGGATCTGGTTTACGAATGAGGTAACACTCTTCCCGCTTCCATTCGAATGAATGCCTGAATCCAGAATCGAGGTTAAGATACGGGGAAAAACGAGCCAATAATCAGGCTCACTGACTCTTCCCAGCTAAAGGACCATCGGAAAGTGAGCGTACCAGTCGATTTGAATTCTACGACGTGGGATGGATTGTAAAGTTCAATCGTCTTTTGCTTGCTCGACGCATGCGGTGCCGTTGCAGAGGCGAGAAGACTTTGAGACATTGGGTCTGGCCGCACATCCGTTAAATCCGCGGTCAATGAACCCAAGGGAGGCCGCGTAGCGCACCGAATAGATTTATTCTATATGATTGGCCCCCCTCCCTTTCTTTGTGATACTGTACCGTCCCCGTAGGGAGGACGAGGTCCTGGACGGCATTGTTGCTTTCGTTTGGGACGATGTTTAAAGTGAAGAGGTTACGATCGAGGCTCATGGAGGTCTAGGAGTGTTACTTGGGACTCTGCTGCAGGTTAAACTCTGAAAGCACTGCGCTAAATAGTTGTCCGTCCAACTGCGGGCGCAGATGTCAATGAAACGACTGACATAGCATGATTGTGCACATGCCTACTATTCAGGGTTAGGGTTTATCCAACGTGGCGCGATCATACTAGTACTGTAAAGGTTTCGAGGATGAGGCCTATGAGGATGCACTTTTATCTTGTTTCGCAGAGCATCTGGAATGTTAGCAAACTCTATGATGCGGAGGGGCCAAGGCTTCGCGCTGACACTTATTATCTACTCGACATCTTAAAGGCCTACGAGGCACACTCCTTCCAACATCGGGGGCTCTCGAGAGATTCGCACATTGGGACATTGGGACTCGTCATCCCACTCCTAATAGATCCTTATTCGTCCCTCGGCCATTAACACAGCGCCGGGCCTGCCACGACGTAGGGACCGCAAAACTCGAGGGTTTCCCGTGTAACCCAGGTAGTCAATTTAAACTCCATCAAAGAAGATTTGCATGCATCTCCGTCATGGAAACTAGGAGAGGTCACGCGAGGGGCAACTCACATGCCAGAGTCCGTGATGGCCGAGTAGCCCGATGTGTAATGCACAAGATACAGAACCCACCGCTTGGACCGCATCTGCGGATGTTCCCTTTCTATATTCCCCGTTTCTTTGTTATTTTCTTTTCTTCCCATGACAGACAAATAGGTGCGCTCTTAGCGGACTAACCCATGTGCTCCATGTTCGAAATGTTGCGTCGGTTGACGCCCTCTAGAATCTTGGAAGAATTTGTTTCTGCTTTCCTTGAAGAAATTCAGTGAGGAATCACGCGATCACGGGCTCCATCTTCCAATTGATCCCGACTGGACATGTGAATTCCTGGTTCCGCTGTTGCTATGTACGGGCGCTTTGAAATCAAGCCCGAAACCTCGGTCGCGGTGTGGGATGTCACGATCTGACTAGCATTGGTAACTATACAGAGTGAAGAGTGATACCGCGTCATCAGCATCAGAAAGCCAAACAATAGGTCAAGGTCAAGCCGAAGTCTGTTCCACCGGAAGACCAAGATTCGAGCCTACGTCTTTCCATTCCTCCAGCGTGGATAACAACTCCACCGTGCGCGCACGCACGTCCTGCATAGAGTCCTCCCCGAGGAAGAGCCAGAGGGGCGTCGGGCCATGGCTGGCTGCGCGACCTTCGCCGCGCACGACATCGACGAGCGCATTCATGCCCAGGATGGGGTCGCTTTTTGGGATCTTGACATACTTCGGCACTAGTTCATCCAGGTAGTTGCGCACCACCTCGTAGCCCTCGAGCGGCGTGCCTGAGCGCGTTGGGGCGTTGAATTTAGTAGCGAAGCCCCCCGGGACGGCAATCATCACGCGCACGTTGAACTGTTCAAGCTCTACGGCGAGCGTCTCTCCATACGCTGAGAGCGAAAGTCATGAATCAATAGGGTGTCCAAGAGAAAGCCAAGGTACGTCACGTACAGTGGAGGGCAGCTTTGGACGCAGAGTACGAGGCTGGGCATAAGGGTAGGCGTCAGCACGAGCTCTCGTGTCACCACTAAGGTGTAGGACATACCCAGTCCCTGTATAGCCAACTAATTGAGACAAGAAGCGAGGGATACATGGCAGAAACGTACTCACGACCATCTGGGACCGATAAGCAGAGCGGCTTCCAATGAAAACGATAGTGCCATCGCGTCTCATGCGCATGTGAGGCAGGATGGCATTCGTGACATCCATGGGACCGACGAAGTTGGTTTTCATATCTCTCATAATACCTTCTGCCCTAGAAGTTCACACAAGTCAGTTCTACAGGACTACATGGGCAGGAAAGACAAGCTTTTACCCAAGCTCCTCGCTAGCGCCATAGGTGATCGTCCCAGCATTGTTGACCAAGACATCAATACGACCCCATATCACCAGGGCTTCATCCAAACACCGCTGTATTTCCGCCATAGGCGACGTGACGTCGAGGGCTAAGAACTTCAGCCTTTCTTCATCGATCTTGGGGTCTTGACGCAGTTCGTCGAAGGACTTCAGTGAACGTGCGGTCGCGATAACATATTCGCCACGGGCAAGAACTGAGTGAGTGAGTGCTAAACCCAAACCAGCCGATGCGCCTAGTTTGAACGTGAGTTGAGCAGGTGTTGGAACGCTAAAGATGTTGGGAACTTACCAGTGATAAACCAGACTCTTGCGTTGCTGCTGCTGCTGACCATGTTGAGTATATTTCGAGGATTGCCGTCGTCCGGTCCCACTTAGGCTGAGGGGGTTATAAACTGGGGAGATAGCGCGATCACGGAACTATCGCATAAAGGGTCCTGATGAGTTGAGCGGTTCTACACGAGGAAAATAGAAAACGGTCGGACTGACGAAGCATTTGATTGGGCGAAAGGCCAATCCGAGTCGGGAGCAGCTCCTGTTGATGCCGTCCGTCCGTGTTACAAGTGTCTTCTGATGAACACAGTGAACCAGTTGGGGCCGCGGCGGTGTTCAGAGCAGTACCGTTCAAAGTCCGTTCCTTGCTGGCTTCGTACTCCACACACCTCGTGAGCGGGTTCTCGGGGCGGTTGTGAATTACGCTATACGTCACAGATGCGCGTGATCTGTGGCAAAGTACGAAAATGAGCCGTGAATCGTTCTGACTCAAGGGTCTTGACGTGTCGAACTTTCAAGCCGGAAAAATCCCGAATGGTAGCTTCAGTCGAGCAGCCTCAACCCGATGACACACGCTCGGGTGCCAGTGTTAACGAGCTGTTCTGCCCACCGGAACAATACGGTGGTGCATGCGTTGTGTGGATTGTAGTAGCCAATGGGGTGTTCAGGTTGAGGGTCGCTACTCGGGTTATCGTTATCCGAACGGACGAGGACGCCACTTCGTTAGTTACTGTATGTGTCCTTGCTTCGCACGCACGTCGGAAAGAAACGGTAGAATTGTCGACACCAGATCGTACTCCACTTGAGAGCCTACTATGCACTTATGTGGCATCATAGAAACGCAGGTGGGGCGTATATCAGCTCTAGCTCCTGTATATCGGCAAGATCTGGTCATACTATAATTGTGATATTACATCAAGACATGAGATCAAATAAGTCTCATATCATAGGTAGTACCGTTCAATTAATCAGAATTTCTAGTGCCTTCGTTCTCTATCATACACCAGTGTCTCACTTTATTTGTCTTGAAGCTACATTGAACCCTAGATCTCAAACATTCGTTGGTATGGGGTTGAGTTGTGTCCTTGTTCTAGGTCTCACACACGCACACGCACTGGCACGTCGTTTACTGAGACACCGATACCCTACTTTGAATCTCGAGCTATAGAGCTCACCCATTGGCGTTTGCATCCGCCATAACCGGGGCAGCGTCGAGGGCAACGCCGGTCCAGTCGAATGTGCGTGGCCACCATCGTGGTTGTGAGTTTTTTCTTCTCATACGCCCATTCTAACAGGATGAGCCCCGAATATATTGTTTGATTAGGAATATTGCCAACTTGATACGTAACTAATCCCCTGGATGTCACCATGTCCAAACCACATAAAATACACCTAAGAGCCAAAAAGGCATGGATGGAATAATCAATAGGAAAGTAAGTGGGATATGAAGCAAATGTAATGGATACACAAATGTCAAAGTTTGCGCGTGATAGCGCAAACCCACGGCGTTCTTGATTACGGCCCAGCTGGTGGACCGCCGGTAAACATCGCCTTGAGGGTAAGGTCATTCTTGTGCTGGCGCACACGTTCGGCTTCTTCTGCTCCCCCAGTCATCTTCAGCTTCTTCCCGCCGACGAAACCCCTCAATTCAGCTTCGAACTCGTCCGAACGCCCGGCGAGTTCCCGCTCCCTGTTCTTCTGGCTTGCCTCGATTGCCTTCAATCGTCGCTCTGGGTCCACCGACGCACCTCGGATCTCCAGCATCACCGTACTCAGCCCACCGTGTTCCCTGTCTGGGGGCGGCAGTTTGAAGCCGCGTCCCCGTGCCCCGCGAGCGCCGGACGCACCGCGGATCGAGATGACCTTCTCGACGTGACCGTAGATCTCGGAGACCGCTTTGCTATCCTCGATCAGGTCAGCGAGGAACTCTTCTTGGTGATTGAGGAACTGCTGCTCTTCGACGATGCTTTGCAACTCTTCTTCCCACGTCTTTTTCCACATCGGTTTGATCGTCTTGATGTGCTCTTTCAGGCTCTCGAGCTCGGTGCCGACGGTCGAAAAGCCTTCTTTGATTGAGCGTAGTACCTGCGGTTTCGGTGAGACGTGGCGCTTGAGCACATCGTCCTTGACGCCCTCGACTGTATCTTGTAGTTCCTCCATCTTTGTGAGCACGTTTTGACTGCGCGCATCCAGCTTCTTCTTGCCAGCGTCGATATACGCGCGTGCACCAGGTACCTGAGTCGACGCCATCTGTCGCACAGTTTGGGTCTGCGTACGTAGTCCGGTTAACGTGTCCTTTGTCTGCTTCATAAATTCCGTATATAATTGTCGCATGGCCCCGAGATCTCGTCTTAGGTTCTGCACCTCGTCGAACTGTGTCCGCAGGTCCGACACGATCCGTGCCGAGTAGTCGGACATGACCGATGAACCCGTTATCTGTGGCTGTAGAAATTGGCCCGTTTCCTGTGGCACAAGTGGGGTAGTGAGCACGTTGGGCTCAGGTCGAGTTTGGGTGCCGTCGCGTTGGACGAGACGAGATAGTCGCCGTGCAACCGTCTGTAATTGACGATCCGTCGGTGCTGGGGTTAGGACATCCGCCTCCTCAACGACTGGCACGGAATGTAACATGAAAGAGGAGCGACGGTTCTCGGCAACTGTTTTCCGAAGGTCACGGAGTTCCTGTGTAAGACCCGAGATCTGCAGGTCGATGTGCTGCTTGATTTGATCAAGTGCTAACGGAGCATACGATCGGTAAAGTAACACAAGGGCGACTAAGGACTCTGAAAGGTACTCACGCTCAATATTGAGGGACAACAGACATTTATCGTTCACCTCGTCAGGGTCCTCCAACTCATACTGTACCCCACTCGATGGGTCACGGATGTATATGGCAGGGAAATCTTCTTGACCAGGATTATATGCAAACTTGTCTACAAAGAGCATCCGCAAAGAAGAAAAGGTCAGTCCAGGTTCCATCTTCACCTTCTTGATTTCGCGTCCGACTTGAAAGAATACCGTGATGGACTGAGGGCTGCCGGAAACAACAGGTACGGGTTCGGGGGCAGATGCCGTACTCGATGACTCGCCTGCAGTTCGCGCGGAAGGTTGCGAGGCTGAGGTCGACGTACGGGGTACGGGCGGTACGGGAGGACGTCCTTCTGCAACCTCTCCCGGCGGTTGTCCACGAGTACGCGAGATACTGCGCTGTCGTCGCGGCGGGGTCGGCGGAATCGCGGCTGGCGCATCGGCCTCTTCATCTGCTTCTGTGAGAACAGCAAGTTCTCTTGCCGTTAGCGTCCCTCCTCCACCAGCGACGAGAGAGCGACGGTTTGGGTGCCCTGGACCCATGCCTGCCCGGTCCCGCGGCGCGCCTGTGATCTTGGAGATGTTATATGTAGAAAAGCGCTTCGATGCGCGCCGTTCAAGCATGTCGCTTTTCTTGAGTGCAGCGAGGGAGCTCGCCACGCCCGGATTCGTTGTAAGAGTATCGACAGCGGGAAGCTCAGGAGGTGGAGATAATGAGTTGCCGCGATCAGGCTCAGTCGGACTCTGAGCCGACGGTTCATCGACGACGACTGAAGGAGGCTGCATAGGTTTGTCCACAAGTGAATAACGTTTTACGTTAGGAGGAACTAGGGGCGTCTTGGACTGTTGGATTGGCGTTCCCTCGGGGTCTGGTTCAGGTTCGGGGGTATGTGCATTATGAGGCGGCGTGGCTGGCGGAGGTAAGTCATTTACTGGGGCAGATGGAGACCTATAGTCACTAGGATGGTGTGAAAAGCGCCCAGGTGCATTTGAGGGGTTAGGTTGAGGGGCGGGAAACGAAAAACTGGCCACAGAGGCTTCTTCGCCATTGGGGACGGCGTCATAGGAACCTGATTCTTTTCTTCTTGATGACCCGACCGAGGACTGTGTGTTTCGCCGTGAAGAGCCATCGTCGACGCTGGTGATGGACGATTTAGCATTGTGTCTCGAGTGGGCCCGGGAAGAACGAGTGATTTGACCAGTACTATCTGTACGACTGTGGCCCGATGCGTCAGATTTGGGTCTATTGCTGGACACAATTTGACGAAATTGATGTTGCTTTCCACGGAGTCCTTGCAGCAAGTTGGTGATAATAGAGCGCACCTGTGGAAGGTACTTTTCGAGGGTTGGTTGGGAGGCTTCTTCTGAGAGACAGTCTTCTAGAACCGTGCGCAGTTCGTCCGGAAAGCTCAGAAGTTCACTGCACAATGATATCGGACAAGGGACGGAGGGTCTAAGACGGAGACGTACGACATGTCGATCTCGTACGAAACGAACGCGGCTACCGCAGCATTGAAATCGTTTCCCAATGTGACGTAGACATCACTGACGTCTTCCTCTGAACGCTCAGAAGTCGACCATTGTGTGAGACATTCCAAAAGTTTCTTGATGGAAACGAGTAGTCGGGTGACGGCGGATTCGACAGCAGGCTAGACCAAATTGGAAGTAAGCATCGAGTTCGATGGTATGAGAAGCTAATAGCCACGTCGGCTGTATCAAAAAACGTGAACCGATATAACAGTCCCAACAGACGATGTCTGTAGGGTCGCGCCGAGGACAAGACTTGGCAGACCGCGGTAAGAGGTCTATTGACTCACATGCGACCGTGATTTACTGGACGAGGGATTTCGTGTGTGTTCGATCCGAGGATTGGGTGTACCCGAAACTGAAGGTGGTAGTGGCTGTTTGACTGCCATCGTTGATATCACAAGTCAAGATGTGTCGCTCTAAGCGGGTGTCTGTGCCAGTGGTGGACTTCCGTCGATTATGTCATCAAAATCGTATTATACATTAAACGTATAGCTCTCCTTTGGAAACTGTCCTGACTCTTCCAGCAAGTTTTATCCTTCGCTCGCCCGCGTCGAACACTATCCTAAGGTCGCCCTCACGGGCGCTGACCTGCTTTGCAAACACAACGCCAGAGATATCCTTTGCAGCCATCCAGTATGGTGTCGATAATGTGTGTGCGGTGCCACATACAGGGTCCTCCACAAGACCAGCACCGGGTGCGAACATCCGAGATTCGAATGTGACTCCTGGGACAGAAGATGGTGCGACGATGACAGTAACTATGAAAGGGCTCTCAAGCTAGGCCACCCAAGCACGGCATTCATCAATATAGTGGTTCATGCTCATAGTGGGGTAGTTACTCACGAGTGCATCCGTGTTCACCTTGAGATTTTTCAAGTCCAACGTGTCTACCTCGACGAGCGCGTACATGTTCAGGTGCCCCGCTCCTCGCCCGGTGTACTTCACTGGTACGTTCTTGCCCAGGGCCTTGGTAAGAATCCCACGTAACTTGACGTCCTCCTCCGTCGAGAGTGCCTCCGATGTCTCCGAATCGAGATCGATCTCGATGCGACCCTCCTCGACCTTGCGCGCGATTAGAAACCTGCCCGATGTAGCCTCGAATCGTATGGCCGAGAGGCCCTCTGCTCCCCCATGCTGGCCGCGAAAGATAGTCGCAGCGGCAGCGAGCGTGCCGTGTCCGCAGAGTGGCACCTCGAGCCCGGTTGTGAACCACCGGATGCCGAACCTCGACGTTGTAGTGGTACAACTCCCGGAGGGATTGACGGTATTCTCATCGGACGCCAGGGGTGTGATGAACACCGTGATCGGCTGGTTGAAATTGGCCGCGATCGTCTGCAGCGTCTCATCAGGCAGCGCCGTGAGCGAGGGCAAGTGCACGATTGCCGCTGGGTTGCCGCCCCCTAGCCGGTCCGTGAACGCGTTCTCAATGCTGAAGGGAAGCGTCTGAGAGCGGGTGGTGATGGTCATTGCGCGCAAACCGTCCGAGTATGGCGGGGGTAACAGTGTGTGGGTATGGATGGTGTTGGGATCGGATGGGCAATATATATATATATATATATATATTCTTCTGGGGTTTCTTCTACGGATTATTCTTGCAGCGAACGCGGACGAGAGCCTGATTGCTAGTTGGGCGCTCCATCATGATGAGTGATGACTCAGACGAAACGCGCGGCGCAAGTCCGACCTCACATCGGGGTGCTGTGTGCTTTAGTTCCTATTTTTCTCTGGTGACGACGTTAGAACTACATATTCCGGGTGAATGTCCATTAGCAGTTCTACGGCTCAATTCTAGATGCAACAGTGGAGGTTGTTCTGGATGACGCATCAGCCGTGGTCGCTGGAACTTACCAGTAACAGTACTACTGTATACTCCGAATCGGACATACTACAGGTACACTGGCAGTATCAGGTGCCTGTCGCCGCGATGGGTGGCAAGTTTCAGCCTTCTGAAACTATCGGGTTCAAGTTGATGCTGATCAAGTTTGCCCCGGAAAAAACCAATGGGCATGAATCAGTGCCGACTCGGGTGTTTTTTGATTGGATTGGTGCTGTACTATGGGCTCCTGTGGTCCATCGTATTACATGAGCGATACCCATTCCACTGGCAGAAGGCCTTGATGCGCACGGACTCAAGCAGAAACTTGCTTTGAACCTGTGGGGTGCAACCCTATGAACAAAGTCAACGAGTTGTCCATGATGCTGATCCCAAAGTCACGGGCCTTGGACTCTCTCAAAACAAAAACAACTAGAAAGCATGTGCATTAGCATGAAACGTGGTGACAAAGCACAGATAAAGATACATGCTTGTAGCGACAACATAGTGCACAACAGAGCAGGATAAGAAAGCAAAAGCAGACGTGGCAAGTATTATGGGATAGATAATAAATGGTAGATGATAGCAGAAAAGACGTCTCCATGTTCACCCTATCCACGCTATAAGTCTTCTGGATCGAGTAACACCGTCGGTTGTAAGGGCGTTGCTAGGTCCATGGATTCGCCATCGTTCTCATCATCCCCAAATACGTCCCTCTCCGTGGGCACAGGTTCCAGCACTGGAACGGGTCCGAGCAACTCTCGAAGCGCCGCTTCGCGGGCAGTAGATGCAGCGAGCTCAGCTCTCAACCTACAATAAAAGCAAACATGGGGTCTCATCAGTCGGGAGCGTCAGAGAGGAAGCCCGGGGTGGAAGTGACAGCCGCACCGGATGCATTCATCCTCGACGAGTAATACGTGCTGAAACGTATGTCTGGAAACGGTTGTGGTAGGACAGGCTGCCGGAGCACCCTACAGCAAAGGGTTAGCGAGACCGACGATACCCGGAGAATGGACACGCAATTGTGACTGCGACGCACCCTTTGCTGAGACGGCACGGTACACGACTGTGCTCGTGCCTGGAGGCGCTGCTCTTCTGCGTGTAGACCCGCAAGGTCCTGTGTCACTGCCGCAATTTGCCGCGCTATGTCTGTTGGGTGAGATGAAACTCGCGGCGACAACAGAGGGGGGGAGGGAGAGCCCAGTAAATGGTGCGGACTGGAAATCGGGGAAGAGTTCTTGGAGGAATGTAAGGGTGGTGGTGAGGGATGCCGCTTGGGTGTCGGGGAGACGGGTGAGGATACACGATGAAGTCCCCGTGGCGTCATTAATATAGGCGAGGGACATGGACTCCGTCCCAGCTCCGCCTGTGCGTCTTCAAGCTATAGACGAACCGGGACGGGAGTCAGAGTTTCATCACGTGGGAGAACAGAAAAGTTCGTATTACTTTCTGTACGAGGTCGGCTATCTCATGCGTTAAGGCCTCGTTTCGCGCTGCAGACTGTTGTAATACGCGGATGGCGCTATCGCGCGATAGTCGCGGCAAGGGGGAATGTACAGTGGGCACAGTCGTGGCCTCGTAACAACGTTCTTCGAGCTCTGCTTCACGGCGGGCAAGTTGTGCCTCGAGTTCTGTGACGCGCCGTAGAGATTCTGAACGCGCTCTACGCTCGCGCTCACACTCGTCCCGCAACGCAGTGATCAGTGCTGCTGAATACGCACGGGCGGACGCAGTCCATGTTGACTGCAGTTGTTCATGCGGATAATGTGGCTTGGACGGGGCTATGTGGTACTGAGCGAAAGGTAAGTAGGAAGGGAAAAGGTGAGGCGCACCCACAAGGCTAGTTGTGGCGAGGCCGCTGTGCGGCCAGAGGCTATAATCATTACAGACTTCGACTGTAAACAGGCGGTCAATAGGATCAACACCATTGTCTTTACGCACGCGACGCACCCTTTTCGATCAAATGCAACACAGCTTCGCGTAGGCTGTCTCTTTCCGCCTCCATTGCAGCTGCCTCAGCCCTTGCGACACGCAGCTCTGCATGAAGCGCAACGCGCTGGCGACGCTCATCTGAAATCTCTTCAGAATATGCGCGACGCTCCGAATCAAGGGTGTCAAGCGTCGCCATGAAACGCGCATGTAATTTGGAGGCGCGTGCAGCATGTGCGGCCAGTTGTAGTTCGAGGTCAGCAATCTAGATGGACTGCCATACTAAGACGTGTCTAGGGATGTCGGAGTGAGGGTGGAGAGGCGCACCTGACCGTCTTTATGATGATTGTCCGTGTTTGAAGAGAAATAGTCGGCGGGTCCCATGAGTTTACATGTGCTGTGAAGCCAGTCAAACTCATCACGGCCAAGTCAAAGATCCTGGCAGTTTTTGTACATTTGCAATTGAATCATCCCATCGCGGCTCAATGGTCTAGTAGTATGATTCCTTCTTCGGGTATACCCGGAACTGGAGGAGGTCCCGGGTTCAATTCCCGGTTGAGCCCATTTTTTCTGTTTTCATTTTCTTCTCGAATTCAATCAACTCTTTTTGTGTACCCTAATTCCCCTTTCTCTCTGAATATGTTGAAGATAGAGGAAGGATGGAAGTGATGTGTCATGTGAGATGACAAAACGGTTTCACTTCCGGATGATCATGCGCCATGCCGTTATCACATGCAACACCGAGTGGTTTTATCCACGGGACAACCGGGGTTTCCTCCTCAGAGCCATCCATTTTAAAACGAACCATCCGTTTAACATTATACCTCGATCTCTCACAACCCTTCATCGTAATGGCGTCCACATTACTTTCTGGCAAGGCAGCACTCCTCACAAAGAACGACAATGACGTGGTCATTGTCACAGCAGTGCGCTCTGCCATGACCAAGGTTCCTTTCGACGGCCTTTCTTCCCACTTTCTTTGTTGACATTCACATAACAGGGCAAACGCGGTAGTTTCAAAGACACGCGTCCAGAGGAGATCCTCTCAGGCATTCTCCGCGCAGTCTATACTCAGGTCAACCTTGACCCTACACTTATCGAGGACATTAACGTTGGAAATGTCCTCCCTCCCGGCGGTGGTGCGTCCGCTGCTCGCATGGCAGCTCTCCAAGCTGGCATCCCGATTTCCACCTCTATTGCGACTGTCAACCGCCAGTGCTCGTCTGGGCTTACGGCTGTGAACCAGATTGCAGTCCAGATCATGGCTGGACAAATCGACATTGGTATTGGTATGTGTCGGTGCACCATCACCTGCCGACTTGTTCTGACCTATCTGGCGCAGGCGCTGGCGTCGAATCTATGACCTTTGGGTACGGCCCGGCCTCACTGCCCGATGGCTGGTCTGAAACTGTTCTTTCCAATCAAGATGCAGAAGACTGCCTTCTTCCCATGGGAATAACTTCGGAAAATGTCGCGACGGACTACGGGATTACTCGTGCACAGCAAGACGCCTTTGCCGCAAAGTCGTTCCAAAAAGCTGCGGCTGCCGCCAAGGCTGGCCGCTTCCGTGACGAGATTGTGCCATTGAAGGTGCACTGGATAGATCCCAAGACGGAGCAGGTTAAGGAGATCGTAGTCGCGGCCGATGACGGAGTACGCGATGGTGTCACCGCGGAGAGCCTCTCCAAGCTCAAGCCCGCGTTCAAGAAAGACGGGTCGACCCATGCTGGCAATGCATCCCAGGTATCTGATGGCGCCGCTGCCGTCCTTCTTGCGCGGCGTTCGGTTGCGAAGCGTCTCGGTCTCCCTATCGTTGGCAAGTTTGTTGCCGCTAGCACTGCCGGCGTTCCCCCACGCGTCATGGGCATTGGCCCTGCGGTCGCCATCCCCAAGGTGCTCACCCAAACCGGCCTTTCGGCAGATGATGTCGACTTTTTCGAGATCAACGAGGCCTTTGCATCCCAAGCTGTTTATTGCATTGAGAAGCTTGGCTTGCCATACGAGAAGGTCAACCTCAACGGTGGTGCGATCGCCATTGGTCACCCTCTCGGCATGAGTGGGTTTCGTTTCTACGTTTGGTGTTGGTTAGAGATCTGATATTTTTACCTCCTGAACAGCTGGTGCACGCCAAATTGCCACAGGCCTGAACATCGCGAAGCAGACAAACAAGCGAATATTTGTGACGAGCATGTGCATCGGATCGGGCATGGGCATGGCCGCCGTGTTCGTGAGCGAGCATTGAGTGCCTTGAAAATGAGGGTACTTTTTTCGATGGTCGTTATCTATTCATCCTCAACTATTCACACTATTCACAATTCAACGACCCCTGTCATGTACTCCATCTCGGAGTTGAACAATGTCTGTACTCCCAACATTACATTCGAGGATCCTGTCCTGTTTCGGGCATCGAAGGCTAGTCGTCCGACTCTTACCCTCCATGTGATAAACTGCGGGGCATCGGAGTTACTGTCATCATTTGTTCGAGGTCAATGTCCTCGTGGTTTGCGCAGCTCGCTTGCGCAGCCGAATAATATGCTTTGAGTACCGAACAAATCCCCAAAAGCTCGAAAGGGTAAGGGGGATGGATTGAGAATTGACAAAGTGATAATATTATATATGAGGTCGAGAGGCCCGATGATGATCTATACCGCCTCGACGGGTCGCACCCGACATACTCCGTAGAGGAAAATAAACGGGACGATCTTGGTAAGGAGGCTGATTTTCTACTCTCCCTGAACAGAGCGGCGTCAAGGACATGCATGTCGAGTTAGCCTGCATGACCCCAAAATCGCCAGGTGCAACTTTCGTGAAGAAAGAAAAAGGGCTCGGCCAACAGCGACTGAAATACCACGGGAACATTCGCACGCATTGACCTCCGAAGAAATAGTCACGTGCACAAAGCTATAAATTCTCTGGTTCATTTTCAATTCGATCCTCCTAGTCAGACAACGCAGGTATGTCCCCCCAAGTGTGTGTCACACATTCCGGGTGTCGTGCGCACATAATGTCAGGTGCGAACGCAATGGTCGAGGCTGCGGAGATCGTGTTGTCGAGACCTGGGCATGCCGTGCGCCTATTAATTTTTGTCCACTGGCGGGGTGGCTAATCAGTTCTCGATACAACCGTCTGTAATTATCCCTCTGTCAATTCTATGGGCATCCATACTTCCTTTACTGTTCTGCGTGGGACATGCGGTAGGGTTGCAGTAGTGGCGTATCGTTTCAGCAAAAAACGCGTTTCGGTGCGTGCCTGCAAGACCCCACGTCCTCCTTCGACAATCCCTTCCTTGCGGGCCAAGGCCACGGTTACGTGGGTCCTTGGGTCCTCGCCTGCAAATTGAAAGGTCAAAATTACTTATCACTTATCGGTGGTCCAGCATTCAGCGTTCAACGTTTGCCATCACTTGGTCACCCTGTGGCAACACGTGTCTGGCAGCAGTATAAATTTTTTTTTCGACTCGCGAACGCCCGAACGCCCCCACTCTAACCAGCTCCCCACTAGCTCCCTAACGTCTTCTACCCCACAACCCTGCTTGCCTTTCTTGGCCCTGTGCAAATGGCTGCGCAGCGGCCTTCATTTCCGAACGCTTTACCCTTCAAAATTTCGCGCCAACAATCTAATAGCAGACCCGCACATGTACAGATGTCCTAAAAATGGGCCGTAGATGCTTTAGGGCGGCTGGCCAACAGTCGTCTCATGTTCTCACCGGCATTGTTCATGGACTACACACAAGTTTCAGCAGCTGTAGCATTGGTACTGTAGTTCTCGCATTGAGTGACTCATGTTGTGAGTGATGGTTGATGCCATCGGCGGAAACGCGTGTCACACTGGCAGGGCTTTATTCCGTTCCGTCAAGCCCTATTCAAATGGGGGACGCCCTGCCCCACCATCGACAGCCGGCGCAATTAAAAAACATGATGATCTACCTGTCGCACCTGATGCCGAGAGCCGTTATCCCCGTCATGCGGCTCAGCGGGGATCGTTTAAAAATAACGTTCATTTGGTGTGGCCCATGGCCTCAGAACCCGTTTGCGTGACCATATCGATCGGGTTGCCACCTCCGGAGCTTATCTAGGTCGCGCAGCATCCATGCGTATTGGCAAACTGATCAAATCAGCGTCAACATCTGGGAAACGCATTGTCATCAGTGCGTGTACGGGCGTACAGTACTGCTTCGGGTGGCTGGGTTTCATTGACCTGATTAGTTTTAGTACTATACGTGTAGCAGGGGCGATCATCCCCCCACCCAGACAGACGGATAACTGTCCTTCCGGAGTCGTGGCGCAACCAACGAGGCACGTCGGTGAAATAATTCGCAAAAGAGTTTCCGAGTCCCACCCGCATCGCAATATTCGCGGCATTGCTGCGGGTGGGTGCTGAGGATTGGGCCCATGTTTCCATGGCGAGTTGGTGGGACCACTCTCGGTGATCGCGCCGTAAATGCGACCAAGGCGCAGCGCCGAGGATCGCACACTGATCTCTGATATCGCACTCATCCATCCGATATGAAGGAGCAAGCCACGGGTTTCACCGGACCAATACCCACCGCAGTGAATGACAACCGCAAAGCCTAATCAAAAAAGGGACAAAAGGTCCCGATGTGCCTGTGTGGACGTGAGTGCGACATGGACGTCTAATGACTCAGGTTTTTTCTGAGACCAAGCGGGGGAGTGTTGTATGGACTCAGGGACGGAGTGCCGTAACCGAAGAAATGGTGCCCGCACGCCATCGGGCGCTCGACGGATGATACGGTACAAGTGGCACCGAATAAGCCCACGCAGAATGCGCGCCCACCCGGACATTATGCATCATAATGGGGCCCCAAGAAGGAGGGGTTGGGTCAGGTGCGCGATGCGGAGATGTTCCACCTGGCCAGTTCCGGCCGCGTGAAGGTGCCAGTGGCGAAAGGCATTCTGTGAGCACCGCCTGGCTCGCAACATTGCATACAATTAGCAACTCTTTGATCTGATTATCGATGTGCCCCGTGAATGCGATCATGTTCGGCGGAGGCGGATTTAGCACAGAACGTGTTCCCCGCGCTGCAACTGTTGTCCGCTCTGTAGCCTCAATGACTATGAATGAGTGCCTGCAGGCCCGCAAGAGGCCGTGGTCATGCAGTAATTGTGTTTACACGGGTGTACGGAATGCATTCAGCTGATGCACACATGATAGAGATACGGACCCGTAGGCCCTGTTTTGGGCAGTGAATGAAACTGTTTGCGAATGTCCGCGCTGGCCCTGTGGGAGCTTAGCTCCAAACTCTCTCGTAAACCCTTCAAATAGGCCGGGATAAGAGATGTGGCTAAATCTGATCCCTTTCGATGTGATCGCTGTCATACTGTTTGGAAACGATGCGGTCCGAAAGCCAAAGTAAAAGGGAGCGGAGGAGGAAGTTGCATGTTGAGAAAAAGGGTGAGGGATAAGAGAGGAAGACAGAACAGAACAGAGTACGAGATGAATGAAGAATTCGAGGTACGTGAATCGAGCCTAAGTTATGTCATAGGGGATCGATGAATGACACGGAAATCGGAGGATAATGATCCGTGCGGGTAAGGTATGGTATGGCATGATAAAGTATGGTATAGCACGGTATGATATTGGGGCGAAGACGGAGATGCGCGGACACGTTGACCGTTGTTAGAGAGCATCAGCCTTTTTTTCAGGTGCACACACACCACCGCGGCAAGACCCGACGGCACATTGATCTTATCTTGAAATCTGCAATGACAACGGGGATTGAAAACTCGAACGTTAACACTGCTTGGGTTTACGCTATAAAATTCCCGGAATCGATTTCAAGGCTGGCGCCGGCATGTTCTCTTTTGTGGCATTCATCGAGTTGATTCCGAGGTAACCACTCAAAGGAAGGAATCATGGGGAATCACGAGCCTCGCTCGCATCCATTAGCATGCTTTGGTGCTTGCGCGGCAGAAAAAATTGCTTGCCAGTGACACAAACCGAATGAACCTTCTCTAGGATCGTTTCAGTCTCTCCATGTATGGAGCTGACTGCACAGGTTTGCACAGGCTGGTTAATTGTGGCCGACGTTCTGGCGCGTTATGGATGGTTGATGTCAATGATCAAATCTGCTTCATTCTTACAACAACGAAAACATCGCCCGGACCTCCGCTTCATCTACCTGTCATACGTATTATGAGCCCCTCTCCCCTCAACTCGTCTCCTTATATCTAGTTCCCCGGGTATTGCACCTCACCCTTTCCCCCACCCGATAATCGCCTGCCTTATGGTGCTGATCCTGGCAGTTGCCCTCTGGTTGTTCTAGTCGTTCCTATGGATACTCCCCAGCCTCCTCCAATTGTCACCCAACCCCTGAAGCGCAAGGAGCGTTCTCCGTCCCCCGCTCGGAAGACACCCACCCACACTCCCACCATGGGCTCGCGACCCTCTCCGACGTCTTTGCCCTCGATCCGTCATCTTTACCCTCCCCAGTCGGATGCCCAGCTCGGTGAGCGTTACCAGCCGAATCGTCGACAAGGGGGCCCGTCGGCTTCCTCCGCAGGACCAAGCGCGGGTATACCTCGTCTCGATTTTCTGCCTCCGCCAGCGCAGCCTCCCGCGGACCGTACACATTCTGGGATCCTTGCAGACTCGGACGGCGACGGAGATAGTGAGCAAGCCGTGCGCCCGAAACAGAAGCGGCGACGACAAGCTCTGAGCTGCACGGGTCAGTCAGCCATTTCCCCGCTCGCTTCTCACTTGGCGGCCATCTGATATACTTATCGTCATTCTTCCGCGCTCGCTTCGGCTCTTGTGACACAACATCAACACTTTCCGCTCTCCATCGTATGCATCACGTGGCCCCCTACAGAATGCAAACGACGTAAGATTAAGTGCGACAGGTAAGGGGATCGTGTGCCAACCCCATTGGCTTTGGCTTTTTAATCGCACGGAAAACCTCTAGAGCGCATCCCTGTACACCGTGTATCCGCCGCGGCGATCAAAACAAATGTCAGTGGCATGTTATCGAGCCAGTGTATGTGTGGCCCGTTTCTCTCTCCCCGTTCCCGCAGTCAAGCGTATACGTACCGATCTACAGTGACAAATACGTGAGCCGTGCCGAATACGACGAACTCAGGGCACGCGTAGACCGCCTCGAAACCTTGTTGCACTCGAGAGCACAATTGTCCTCCGGCTTCGCACCGCAACCGGGGCCCGAATCATCATCGTTTCAGGCTCAACAACAGCAAGCGAGTTCCACGCGTCTACCGATGGCGACGATGGCAGCGGTGGCCCCGGGTCAGCAGGGCAATACCGCGCCGGCGCCTATGCTGCCATATAACCCGATTTCGCCGCAAGGCCCCACTCAGACTCAGGGAGCAGGATTCCCTGCAAGTCTCGCGGGCTCCTCTCGTTCAGCTGCCGCTGGCCCGAAAGACTATGGCGCGATGGCTCTGCGACCGCCGAATTCGCCTACGGGTAGGATGGCTCTCCCGCCCCTCGCGTCGCTGGCGAACGGGCCGGCGCCGTTTGACGGTCCGCAACCTCCGTCTCGCCTGCCTCGCGAGCACCGCGAGCACCGTGAGCTATACCATCAGCCGTACGCGCCTCTTCCTCCTCAGCCTCCACTGCAGCAGCCGCTGCAACGACTGCACCAGCAGACAAAAAACTACCACGCGCAGACGCTCACCCCGCTGGGCGAGCGCCTGCGCCTCGCCACCCTTCTCCAAGGCCCAGCGGCCGTCCCTCGCCTTCATCGCCACCGCAGCAGCAGCAACTGCATCCGTCGACTCCGCCTATTAAGATGCGGAGCCCGGTGCCACCGCTGCCACACTCCATCCGCCTACCACAGTCTCCCCCGCAGCTTCCTAGGACAACAGCGCAGCGTAGTGCTGTCCGTGAGGAGAGAGAACGGTAGTGGTACCAAATTACCCGTCGCTTTGGACGGGGTGTGACTGCGCGCTCCGTTGGTAACGTCTTTGCGGTTTCTCAAATTTTTGTTTTCAAATGACTTATCGGTTTTGTTGTGCTCCATACGTATGCACAAGACCCACGTCCATTATGACATCTTCCTCCTTTTGATACCCTATATTACTTGGTCCTCATTGGAGTCATCATTGCGTTACTTTACTATGGTCGGGTTTCCCTTGTTTCTCATGTGGTATTCAATCAGTGCCTGCTGCGTACTAACACGACCCTGTTCGTCCGCCCCTCCCCTACCTCCAGGTTATGTCTTTCCCATGATGCCATGTAGCTGATGTTTCCCCTGCGCCCTTCTTTTCGCATGCTTTATTCCCATCCATGGCATTGGCCGCACTCAACTCCGTTTTCTCCGTTCGTCTGTGCTTCCGTCACTCCATGCCCTAATAATGACAAACTGTGTTCCGCGCGTGCGGGGCGTGAGGTAATTTCTCCCTGTCGCCCACAGCCGCCAGGCCCAAACTTGGCCTGATTGTATATTTGCGCCATTGCCGTAACGGAGTCCCATTATCCGGTTAACGATTTATGACCCTGCTTGCCGGCATCCGCCATCTAGTGAGCGTAATCGTGTTATCAGCACCTCCAGCTGTTTAGAGTCAACTTTACCCGGAATTTGTTTTGTGATTTTCCAAGACGGGACTTAGCATGGTCACCGATAGTTTGGTAGGGCCCTCACCTTGGTGTTTGATAAAACATCTTGGCGCGAGAAAACGGCAGAATGAGAAACAACAAACACCAGGCTCCCCCGATGGGTTATTGCCCGAAAATCATAGTTGCCGCACTGCCAGACGTGCGACCTTGCGATGAGATTCAAAAACGACCATGCACACTGTGTGAGGATAAATAAGTATATGGGATATATATACTTCGTGATGCATCCTTGCCGCAAATGCAGGCGCCAGTGGCGCCAAAGCCTAAGGGTATCACGGATCGCCGCAATTGGCTACGCCGCCCCTCAAGGATGGGGGGGAAGGGTAAGTTACGCATATCTCCGCGCCATGTGGCCATGTGCTACAGCAGTGACGCATGAGAAGATTGCCGTTGGAGGACACTCGGCAACTTTCGAACTCTCACTCCACCACGTGGGCTCCCACCCGTTCCTCTCTCTCCCTTGGTGTATGTTCACATGGTCATGGCTTGTTGACAGGGAGATTTGGAGTCAGGTAGAAAAGGGAGCCTCTCTGGTACACAGAAACAAGTCTTAAATCAAGACCTCGCTGCCCGTTGTACTCCGTCGTATTCCAACGTAGTGGATGGCACGGATTCCAGAAAATCGATTCTGACAGGGAGATGCCGCAGGAAATGGGCGGCCTGGGGATGGAGGGGTTATTTTTAATGTAGGACGTACAATGTGTAAAAACAGCAATTTCAAGAACGAGTTAGCGTACTTGCTCCGGAGAGGAGCAGAGAAGATGACCCCGGACATGAACTCATCTAGGCGTTAGCCGTGGAATGAGGCCGGTGGACAATGAGCTGTTCGTCCGCGTATGAGCGTGGCTGATGATCGCGCCACCTGATTACCGAGCCTCCGGGGCTAGCCAAGATGCCTGCGTACATGCTGACAGGAAACGAGTGATATGTGCGTGATGAACAGACAACACGTGGATGATGCTACGTAGTAAATGAATGACATAGACGAGGTAACAAACACCCGCTTGCCTTGATTAGTGGCCGAAGAGGAAAGAACCTTCAGCCCATGCGGAATCGATGCGGAATCGATGCGCGGACAAGGGACCGGCATGGAATAATCGGGGGGTTTTTTTTTGTTCATTGGCGTGGGCTTGCGTACCGCATTTAACGCGCCCGAAGGGAGGTATCTCGGGATCAAAGAGGGGGGAGGGCACAATGGGGTACCAGTATTTAAAGTGTAGGGTGTGGACATAGGGTTGGCCGCGGGCACATTCTTATTATAGGTAAAGAGGAAGTGCTTCTAGTACGCATGGCGCAGAGCAATATTAACTGGCTGGTTCAACGTGTGGGATGTGAGTTGTGTGTGTGTTGTAGGCATGGAAATGAGCTGGGCTGCGTTGGAACACACGACCAGCACGTGGTCAACACACTTCTTAAAGAAGGTCCGAGTCGCTCTCCGATAGCAGCCACTCGCAATCGCATTCGCTCTCGCACTCTCAACCATCGACCATCGCATCAGATCAAATCACATCGACATGTCGGAGAAACTCGACGCAATGTCCACTTCTACAGACGCTGGCATCGGCGGTGCAGCTGGCGGCACCGTCCCCAAGGCGATCATCAAAAACGTCGACATGAGCGACGATATGCAACAGGAGAGCGTCGACGTCGCCACTAGCGCCCTCGAGAAGTACAACATCGAGAAGGACATCGCCGCGCAAATCAAAAAGGAGTTTGATAGGCGACATGGCCCCACCTGGCACGTCGTCGTCGGCAAAAACTTCGGGAGCTATGTCACCCATGGTACGTCTCTTGACCTTATACATATCTAAATCTAACTAACTCCCTGTCAACTTCCATTCTTTGCAGAAACCAAGCACTTCATCTACTTTTACATCGGTTCTCACGCCATTCTCATCTGGAAGTCATAATTCACTGATGGCCTCTGGATGGAGATGAGAGGAGAGAAGGTTCTGTCGGGTTCACGGGCAGTTAGGCGTCACGGTGGGCAAAGGGCACCATCCATACATTTTCTCCGTTTGCCCCATATACACTCGTCGACTGTTTCAACAATCCTCCTTTCGTCTCGATTTAAGTTTGCGTACTAGTAGCCCAAGCCGTCTCTGAAACCGCACATGCCTTGGCAACGTGTTCGTTTTTCCTAAACTCGCCTGTCTATCGAATCAAATCAACGCAACATTAACAGTACAGTTACAACGAGCCATTTTACTTTTTATTTTTTTGAAAATAGTCTGTCTTGTCCGCAGACGGGGAATTTAGCTGCTACGTATGAGAACTTCAATCACCGCCTCTGCAACACACACCCCATTGGCCGCGTACACCCCCACATGCACGTCCCCCACGTCGTCCGCCCGCGGTACACCCCAGAACTTGACGGTATCACGGTGCTTGTCCCCACGCATGACATCCAAGTCCGCATACAGGAATGCTGGTAGTAGCTCCCCAGAGACTCGCCGCGCCGTAAGGGCGCCCGCGCTAGCGCCTGCGCGCACGGGCAGCCTGAACCGGAAACGCTCCCCAACACGCACGAGCACACGAAGGACCTCGCTACGCCCACCCATGCCGCTACTCCCGGTGCTTGAACGGGCGGGGTGTGATGACTCGACCGACGAGAACGAGCCCGAGGCCTCCCGCTCGTCCTCGCCGAGCGCCCGCACGTAGCGTAGTCCCACTTGTAGTTCGTCTGCCTCGCTTACGCCGCTGCCACCGGATTGTGCGGTCACCCGGACGACTCTCGCGCTCAGACTTGAAGCGCGAGCAGGTGGAGACACACCAGTCCCTGCGCCCGCAGCCGCGTCGTGGGCCGTAGGTACCCGACTGGCAGTGAATGGGACAACACGCGCGTGTGCGCCGGCATCATCCGCCCGCGTTTGTCGTCGTGCACCGCCCACACTCCGCGCCCGCGCAGCTCGCTGCACGACGGCCTCGGTTGCATGTGAACGCGTCGACGAGTCGGATGCCAACGACATGTCAGAGTCAAGAGATCGACTTGTGACAGGTGCAGCGACGGGTGCGGGCACGCGCGGCGGGGCAAAATCCGCTCGCCTCTGCGGAATGGAGTGCTCGCCAGACGACGAAGATGGCGAGCCGTTTAGGCTTGATGTGGTACCAGAGTAGCCCATCGGTTCGTACCCAGTGAGAGCGGGAATTGCGGGCGTAACTGGCATGCCAAGCACGCGGGAGTCGCTTGCTTCAAGGACAAGGACAGGCCGTCCAATTGCCGACTTGCGGGCACCACGGTAACGGTTGCTCACCTTGCGTACTGTGGCGCGTAAACGGCCTAGGAACTCGCCTTTGCTTAGCTGGCCTGGGCTGGCCAACACACGTTCATCATTCGATGATGCGACCGTCATCGCGCGTGAGAGGCCGATGCCTATGTCGCCCCATCGCCCATTTAGAGGAGCGCCGTAACCCTTCTCGGCACTATCACCCCGATCTTCTGTCTGGTCCACGTCCCCGATGCCGTACCACCGGCGGTCACTCTCCGTCATCGCATGCGTCGCAGCCGCACCTGTAAGCGCAGAGTCGGGCGGGCGGGCCAAGCAACGTAGTGCTGCGAGTAGTAGTCCCAGTACAAGCAGCCCTCCTAACAACGCGAGTGCTATTCCCAGCCCGAGTGTGAGTTTCCTATGTGATGCGCGGAACGACGATGTTGTAGTAGGCTGCGTGTGCTCATGACCCGTAGCAGTGAGAGATATTGGAAGACTTGATTGCGAGGTCGAGTGAGTGATGTGAGAGTACGCGGTGAATGAGACAGTGATGAGACTATAATCAATTTTACCAGATGACGGAATACATCCCGATAATATTGCAGAGCCTGTGTCAAAATGCAAGTAAGAACTCGCCTCTGTTGGGATATACGAGGCTGTCAGATCAACATATTTTGTCGTATTAGAGCAAAATGGCGTCAGGTCGAAGTGTATGTCTCTGCCAGGGTCGGCAGAAATCGGAGGGAGCGCATCTTGCGAGAAGTACGAGGGCACACACGCTAGCAGGACCTGGGTGTGTAATGTCTGGTTGTACGTCGTCGTGAGGGTGACAGAGAGAACAGTGGCATTCCACGTGCTACAGTCACTTGGGGGCTGCCCAGTAAGCCGACGAGACTTTTCATCATAGTGAAGCCAATTGTACGGCGAGACATCGATCTCTAGTGATACCAAGTCTTGGAGATCAAGAGGAGCGGAGTCCACAAACACACCAGCAACGTAAGTCTGCGAGTTGAGAGAGACATCCAGAGTGGCTAAAGATGTGATATTGATCGCAGGGAGACCCCTGGAAGACATATGTACTTCATGGGTTGCGATAACCACGTCGAAGCGCTCAGACCCAGCAGAGTAGCCAAACTGGTCAAATGCATGTAGAGCAAACGCGAGGTATGGGGTGGAGAGTTCATGCGGAAACGGTGTAATACCGGTCAGGGTGATCTCGTCAGAATTAAACACAACCCAAGAGGGAAGAGGAGAGCCATCCTCCTGCAAAACAGTATAGCCTGCGATATCTGGACTGGTAAACGTGTTGACATCAAAGCCAATACTGAACGACCAGCGGGGAGGGATCCGGAGCGTTGGCTGTCCTGCCCTTTGGAGAGCCGAGTTATCATCAGACAGCACAAAGACAGAGGCAAGCGAAGGGTTGTCGGGTTTGAACTGTGAAGCAATGGGCGTGGTGAGAACAGGGGAGGGGTAAGACGTGACACAGAGCGAGAAAGAGGTGGATGTAGAGTCAGCCGTCTCTGGATTTGTCGCCAAGACTCTGATGCGGGGCGTACCCTCGTCGTCCAGTTTAGGCGTTCCGCTAAAGGTTCGAGTATCAGGGTCGAATGAAAGCCACTTGGGAAGAAAAGGCGCTGAGTAATCAAGGGATGCATTTCTCGTAGACTGGAATGTGCTCTGCGCAAACGTCCAGGAGTAGGGGTAGTTGATGTGGGCAATGGGTGGTAGTTGAGAATCAAGAGGGTTTAAAACGGAAATTGAGGAGGTGGCGAGCACAAGGGTATCGATGCAAGCCAAGGGAAAGAAAAGAAGGAAGAGCATAGCGATGGGGTCTAAAGGAAGGTGAGACGTCGAAGAGCACGAGCGCGTGTCGTCCAGCGACCTCGCTGTTGGGTATGACGACGGACTTGGGTGAGAACGGCGGCGGTGGCGTAGCAACGACGGTTGGGGATGCAGCGGCAGTCGCACCACACCAGCGGCACTTGTACTGGTAGCTCAGGTTGAACGATTGACTCTCCCGAAAAGGAAGGTACCCACACACGGTACACGGTACACGGTATGCCAGTGCCAGTCCCATCTGAACAATCTTCCAGATTTTTTCCTCGGTCGTATAAGCCGCAGTCAGATGGCCCACCAGTCTCCATGCTGGACGCAGCTAAACAGAGGCTACTCTCTATCACGCAGGGCCTTCCTGACCTTGTCCATGCACAGCAAGAGCACCTCCGTCTCCTGACCGACTCTCCCGGCTACGCGGCCTTCTTCCTCACATCTTTCGACCGGTATGAACGACTCCTCAAAGCCAAGCCCGTTCTCATACAAGGTAGGTTCTCACCCCAGGGCTTGATGCGCAACTCGACCGTCGGTCCCATGCTAAACATGTACATTTATGTCTCTCTTCCAGAATGTGTCGCGCACGACCCATGGAAGCTCCTCGTTGCCGTCATGCTCCTCAACAAGACTGCGGGACGCGTAGCATTGCCCGTATTCTGGACGCTCATGGCACGCTGGCCGACGCCTGAATCACTTGCCCAAGGTCAGCTTGTTTGTTTTTATATTTCTTTCTTCGCTCACATTCAGGACGGGATCGCGTACTGGATCATTGGCTTTGACAGCCAATCACGCAGAACTCGAGGACTGCATCCGTTGTCTTGGCCTACAGTCTATCCGGGCGAGGCGACTCATCGCGTTATCCGCCGCGTACCTTGAACATTATCATGACCAACCGGAGCAGCCTGGATCACAGAACCGTTCGACGCCCATCTCGCATCTTCCCGGCAGTGGTCCTTACGCGCTCGATTCCTACCGCATATATTGCGGAGGTCCAGATGCATGGCGCACTGTCGTGCCCCGTGACAAGGAGCTGACTCGATTTATCGTGTGTCTTTTTTTTTTTCCCACTCTGAGGGTGATCTGATATCATATCTGATCAATAAATGAACGTAATGAACCTTCAACCTGCCCCAATATCATAGAAGTGGCGCTGGGCTACTCATGGGGTACAATGGTCGCCCACACTTGGGATAGTTGGTCCTGCGAATGAGACGTACGTAGAAAACCTCATCCACGAGCTGGTCGCTCTTGATCCGTACGTGCCTCGGTAGTGTTCCTCATGGCGCTTGAGTGGATCAAGCCGTGAAATTCTGTTACATACACACGTTCCCCTGAACGCTCCCATCACCCGAATTCGTAGTGAATCCATGCCGTCTCTTATTTCTCCAGTATATTCACTGTCTCTCATCTAAGCATCATGAAAATTCAGATCACGCAAGGTGGTCCGGGAAAAGGAAGCGTAGAACATATCGTAACAAGGCGAACCGAGATGTGAGGGAATGTCAACGTGGGAATACGTCCGTACAGGAAGGTAGTCTCAGCCGCCTGGTACGAATGGTCCCAATCCCGCCTGCTGCACCTTCTCCGGAGTCTGGGAGTTGAGCGCTCCAATAAGCCCAATCAGGCCCGCGCGAACTTCGTCGCCGACTTGATCAAGCCCGCTTGGATCGAGAACGTGCGCGAACACGCGTAGGAGCCCATCAAGGTACGGCGAGAGTACGTCTGGCCGTGTTTGGAACAGGTACAATACCGCCCGGAACACGGGCCTATTCTCGAGCAAGTCGTTCCGTAGCGGAAGAGCGCCGAAAAGAACGGGAAGTACCTGTGCGAGCGGCACTGCGCTCGCATTACGCAGGATCAGACGCGCCACTGTGCCGCAAGCATTGTCGCGGGCATTCAGACGTGGAGCAGGGGCATCGGTGGGCTGGTTGAAGAGTGGCTGTAATGCGCCCAGTAGAGCAATGTATTGTGGCGATAGGTCTTGCTCGGAGTTCTCCACAAGCAGGCCTGTTGCGAAGGCGGCGTTGCTCTGTACTTCTGCATCTGGGTCACTGATTGCGCGCCAGAGCAACTCCAATAATGGCTCTGTCGATGGTGTTATTGCCCCTTTCATTCCAGAAATGATTTCCGCTAAGCATCCAATCGCCGAGGAGCGATCGCTGAGGGAGCGGCTCTTTTTCTAGGGAGGGAGGATACAACACGATTAGGCAGTTGTGAAGTGAAGCAGAGATGTGTCACATACGTAATATTTTGCTATAAGAGGGTAGAAAGTGTGGAATGCTGGTGCAAAATCGGAGCCAAGGGCATTGGCCATGGCCGCAACGAGGTCCCCAGCAGAAGAAATCAGTACAGAGTCATATTCAGCCTGATCCTCTGGTGCCTCTTCATCAGCATCCTGATCTGGATCTTGTTGGCAGATAGCCTTCTGCTCAAGTATCTCCTTTGCGATCGAGCAGAATTTATCGTGATCTGTGCGGCAACTGGTGAGGAAACTCCTTAGACTAGTGACATAAAGACTCACAATTTTCGAGGAATGCTGGTCCAATCTTGTTGATGGTTTCGGCAAGGCCGATACAGAGAGCGGAAGCGACGCCTCTGAGGAGATGGATGAAGGCTTGCACCCTCACAGAGTATTAAGGGACGTACTTATTGTCCTCGCCCTCGTACATTTGTAATAATTCGGGAACCGTACGGTCAATCAGGTCTTTGACATTCTGGTCCAAGCGTTGCTGCTGAAATTACCAACATGAGGGTCGAATGGACCTCGCAGTGAGAGTGACGTACCACAGTGGTGCCGGGCTGCCATTCGGGTTGCCCGCTGAGATCATAGAAGGTGCGAATGATCTTGAGTAAGGAGTCAGTGGCGGACTTGCGAATACCCTCGTAATAGTGTGATAGAAGTGAGATAAGCTCGAGCGCTGTTTGCTCGACAAATGGAAGGAAGTGCTCGCGCGTAGCAGCGAACAGGGTGCCGAGTGTGTCAGCGGCGATTTCTTTTTCAACAGCAACGGCGCTGTTAACTTCAAGCGCCTTGTCTAGATCGATCTCCACCTCCTCGCTGCCATCTTCTACGGAAATCGCATTCGCAGGCGATGAGCCAGATGAAAATGCCGTGATATCATTTACGGTCACTGCCGCATCAGCCATATGTTTCGTCAGGTTTGAAACCAGATTGTTGCCGACGGAACTCACAGGGCTGTGTCTCCTGTCCACCTTCGTCCTGTTTTAAGCTTGCAATGAGTGAAGGCACCACAGCTGGAAGCGACGGCGCAAATTCTTCTCCAAATACACCGGCCATGACGCCGAAGAAGAGAAAGCTACACTCCCGCAGGCGTGCACTACCGAGCTCGATGCCTTGGAAGGCCTGTTTCATCAGAGGCTCATAGTATGGCCGGAAAAGGTCTTTCCCAACAGCCTCGGCGAAGGTGCCGACCGTATCCATTGTAATCCCACGCAGTTCGGTCTCCTCGCCCTCACCAGTGAGGACGAGGAAGTGCTGCATTCGGTGCATCGTATCTTGAAAGTACTGGGTGAATTGATCTTTTGATGCATGGGCAGCGCTGCCAATCGCACCCGTCACCACTGCCTTGACATTAAGCGGTGCAGTCTCGAGGAGGCCCGAGAGGCGTTCCATGATGAGTGGAAGGTATTGGTCGATCACATCATGCAGGACTTCAAGCAATGCGTCAAGGGCAGTACATGCTGAGCGCTGGGTTGCGGGATCGGCGACAAGCGCCATGATCGCCTACGCATATCCAATCAGACAGGCGTTTGTCTGGGGTCAATGAGATATAAATTACGCACTGGGACCAACACCGCATGACGCGAGACGCATTCGTCCTCGAGCCATTCACATAAGCAACTCACGGCGACACATGTTGCCCTTCGTACGCCAGGGTCGTTGTCTTGGAGACCAGCCTCGACGACTGGCCACACTTGTGCCATGAGTGGCGTCATATACTCGCTGCAGCCTTCAACAGAAACTCCCAGAGCGAGCATGGCGCCTCTGCGATATGAGCCATCAGGAGACGAGAAGTACTGTTGGATTTGGGTACGGAGTGCTGGGAAAACCTGAGTCGGTGGGAGCGAGGTAGCAAGAGTATCGATAATGCGCAAAGCAGACTAAGAGAATGGGTTCCTCAGCGGTGAGAACCATGTTTTAAATGGGCAGCCTTACGCGGGCAGGGGCATCGTCGTCAATATCTTCTGGCTCCTCTTCAGTAGAAATGGGCATGAGGCCATCCAGGATAGCCGGGGCCAGGTTGTTGCTTTGTATCTTTGACTTTTTACTGAAGGGGTGGAATAAGAAGGGCCGAAATGACACACAACGAGAGACGCACTATTGGACTGTCCAGTTGAGCGCGTTGAGAGCAAGGACGCGTAACTCGGCATCAAGATCGCGATTAGAGCCAGCTTGAATGAAGAACTGAACAAGCTGAGGGATGTGTAGACTTAGCAGAGGAATTTCCTACGGAGATGTTAGGAACAGATGGACTAATGAACAGACTCATCACGCACGAGGATGAGCAGTGTTTCAAACACGTCGAAAAGGTGGCGCGCACTGGCCTCGTCCCCTGTCTCGAGCGTTTGAGCGAGGACCTGGATCATGAGAGGAAGAAGGTTTTGGAAGGATTTCTAACACCTGAATTAGACGGATATGAGAAGGGGAGTCTGTTAGCACTCACAATGTCGGCTTTATCATCTGTGTCGATGTATTGGGCGATAGTACCGAGGGACCTAGCAACAATTCAGCATGCCAAGCGGGTATCACAAAGAAGGAAAGCTCACCTGACAGTAGTCACCCGGACTTCGGTACTCTCGGGATCTCGAAGGAGAGTTTCGAAGAGTTTAAAGAAGCTCTGTAGATGCTCCTGGAACCCCTCGACAATAGTCTCCAAGACAGTATACAGGATGTAGATGCCAACTTCGCGGTGTGCTGCTTGAGAAGATGTCGCGGTTTCGTGAAGGAAGGGGAGGAGTTGAGGCCATCCGTTGACTGGCATCTCGATGCCTGCGATGGCAGCGATGACACGGGCAGTGGAGTGGCGAACCAGAGAGCTGAAGAGGGACAAGAGACATTAGTTAGACGGTTCAAGATGGTGCGCAAAAGACACGAACTTTGACTCGCGAAGGACAATCTCAGGGAGTTGAGCCTTGAGCTGTTCACGATCCTGTTGTGGGACTTGTAGCCAGAGACCGCCGCTATTTGTAGAGACGCGCTTGCGCATCTCAATGGCAGCAAGCTGCCTGACCTGTTGACACGCAAAGGGTAAGCAGGTGGGCACGATCTACGCGCTACAAAGTAGGGCCGTTACGAACGGCGATCTCTTGTGAGTTTGCAATCACGCTCGCGAGTGCAGGGATGCATGCTGGTTCTTTATAAAACTCCTTATTGAGTTTGGCAGTGGCCTATGATAAGCACATGACTTGAGTGATGCAACACGATGGTTATAGGGCGATGATTTCTGACCGCTTTGAGTTGGATTGTGTCATTCGTCGTAGACTGGAGAAGTAGATTGTGCAGATTCTGCACAAAAGTGGGCTAGAAAGTGGGCATTGTGAGAACCTGACGGGTAAAGGACACGTTGAAGAGCGCATACATCCATGATGAGGGTTAGGAAAAAAGGAGGAAGAGGGAGAGAGAGAGCGGGAGATGAGATGAAGATCAGCGAATCGGGGAGCGATAATGCCAAATTTTTGTCGGAGTTTCTTTTTTGGACTTGGTCATATATAGGAATAGGACAATACAGTACAATACAATCAATCCGTCAACCAGTCAGTCACCAGAGGTACGGCTCCGGTGCTCCGCGCCCAGCAAGGATCATCTCGTCTACAACCTCGTCGCTTGCGAGTCGCTTGTACGTCCGAATGGTCTCCCCATAATCTGAGATGTCGTATATACGGAACCTCCGATCGAAGCTATCATGGATGTCAGCTGAAACGATACCAGTGAGAGAGCTCGTGACGAATACACACCCAACTTTCCCGTATCCAGCGAAGGAGCTGAAGTATCAAAGAGAAAATATCGTTAAGGGCGTGTCGGCTTGCGTGAATCATAGTCACGCACCCGCCACCACCGAAGCAAAGCCATACTCCCTTTACCCGTCTGCAGTTGTCCGTGGCTGAGAGAATACAGGACGCCATGTTGGTTTAGTATCTATAAACAGTCCGGACAGAACATGCAGCCTTACCGTGGCAGTGGCCATTGCCGACGACCTTCACCTCGGGTATACCCCCCGCGCCACGATGTGGAGTTTCGAGGGCGTGCAACAGGCCATTCATGAACAAGCCACCGTTTTTCTTCGCAGAGCCTGGTCCTTCCAGATCGGATGAGCCGACGTCGAGAGGAAGTCCCGTACGCGAGTCTGTGTCTGGGGTTTCGTAGGATTCTTGACTAAAAAAATATGTAAGTGTGGCCGAAGTACGTGGAGGGTTCCTAAAGTAGGACCTACAGAGGGATGTGGAAGAACATGAGGGCATTTGGCTTTGCGAGTTTCTGCTGCGCTGGCGGGTGTTGTTGTCGCTCCCAGATGTCGCCAAAGTCCTTGGAACCGTCAGGCGTAAATGGCCGCACGATAGAGTTTATCGAGTCTAGGAGACAAGAACACCCTTAACTCAAGCTAGACACAATGGAACAGGTAAGAACACACCCGACTCCTGCAAAAACCAGTCGATCTGGTTCTGGTGGATGTAATCATATTCCGTAGGGCGTAGGAAGCCAAACCAGTCAATAATACCGGCAGCATAAGCGCCCGAGTCAAGAAAGTACATCGTGAGGAGGTGCGTCTTGCTGGCGTCTGCGCTCATCACTTTGAGTACGTAGTTGCCGACCCCATGGATGTCCTCAGGTCCTTCTTGCACAAGGCTGTATGGTAGCCCTTGCATAAGTCTAACCTGGTCTCGCCGAAACCCCGACCCACGCGCGTCTTCATCATCATGGTTCCCAAACACTGCAGCCCATGGGATCCGCCGGGAAATAACTGGAGCGGCAAACTTGGCGAGTACGGACATGGCATCCCAAGATGTACCTTGCCCGTTCAGCTGGTCGCCTGTGAAGACGACTAAGTCAGGTTTTTCCGCGTCGAGCGCACGTTCTACCATCGACTCGGTGTATGCATATGCCCCACCATCACACGGGGAGGATGGGTCGCGGCAAGGTCCAGCGCCGACAGAGAAATGGAGGTCTGCGATCTGCATGATTTTAAAGTGCCCGTCATGCGAGAAATGCAAGGGTGGGGCACGTGGCAGCACTGGATGTTGATTCAGGAGGAAACGACACATATTCAAACTGCAAAAGACGCACGTTTCACCCCCTGTCGCATGGTAATTGATACGCTTTCGCTACGCGCCGACTTCTCCGTCGTCGGGGGAGACAGCCTCTCAAAACCGTACCATGGTTCGCCATCCCCATAAACAACATCCAGCTCGGTGATCAAGGATTGCCGCTCATCATCTGACATGTCCTGCAGTGTCTTGTCTTTGCGGTACCACAAGAAGAGGGGCGGGGCGCGCACGACGCCGTCGCGTAGCGAAAGCGTGGCCTTGGCCCAATCTCCACCGTCCGACGGCGTAACACCGGAAGGGAGGAGTTGGATATCTGATATAAGCGGTACGTCCCGTCGGCGGGTGCGCCGATAGTACAGCACCTTGACCGCACCAACGTTAGAACCGTAAAGTGGATAGAGTAAGACCACTCACTAGATGCCACATCCCAGACTGGAGGTTAAGATCACGCGGGATGCGCACCCACTTCCCCTTGATCGCATCGTCTGAAGTGGAGGAGGACGGGGCGCATAAATCAAGCATGGTCAAGTCAAACATGCATCGGACGACAGCGATCTCGGATACTATTGGTATAAATATTCAGTTCGGACATTGGGCAACAGAAGAGTAATAATAGCATACGTCCTGTATCGTGGGGAAGCAATGGGGCCCATACATCTAGAGGAAGGCTCGCGCTGTCGAACGGACTCGAAGTAGGGGAGGTGGTGACGTTCCACCAGTCCACACCGTCTCCCGATGTTGGCGGTGGCTGGTCCCACGTCTCGTGATCAACGTTATTCACGCCACTGGATGGGTCCCCGGTTGACAGAGGGGAGATAACGTCCCAAGACTGCCAGCCTAGCCGCTGGATGTCGCCGGGGCCGCGAGTTGGCTGATAAAGAACGAAAAAAAATGTGAGAAGGCAGGAGAATCCGATGATGGCGGTTGTTGGGACGAAAATAGACCGAATGAAACGTATGAAACGACCCAATGCTATCGCCATGTTAGCAAGAGGGTGGGGGTTCGACTTACTGACGTGGGCCGCCTTTGCCTAACCCTCACCCAAGTCACGTGAAGTCACAACGAGTTTTAGTTTAAGGCATTGGGGAATGTACAGTCAAGTGTACAGTATTCCATGGTAACGATACATGACTCGTGATATACTACGAATACAATACATGCGTGAAACCTCACTTATATTGGAGTCGGGGTTGCTTTTGACCCAGACGGAACCATCAATTCTCCGAACCGAGAGCTTTGGCAATACGTGCGGCAGCGTCATCGGGCGTGTCGCAAGTAATACTCGTTCCGGGAGAGTTTACAAGAGGGAGCGCCGTACATGTCTGGCCTGAGCTGCACGGCGTCGTAGCGAACTTTCCACCCACACATTGCGCAAAACCACCATCGACGCAGGCTTGTTCTCCATCTAGTGCACATATCACGTCAGCGGGGATCAGGCGCAGCAAGCCAAATCACACTACCAGTGCAAGGACTGTCAGCAGTCAACGATTCGAACTTCTGGTTGAGCGCTTGGGCGTCCTTGCCGTTCTGGACGGTAAAGCCCTTTGAGCCAGATGACGAAGGTGTGGAAGAGGAAGATGCCGAAGAAGTGGCAGGAGGTGCGACTGAAGAACCGGCCGGGGAAGGGGTGTTTGATGGCGTAGGAGAAACAGAACTTGAAGGTGGGTTCTGTTTCTTGCCGTTGCCTGACCCAGTTTTCGAAGGGACGCCAGGAGATGACACTTGGTCAACAAGCTGCGTTCCGTCGGGGATCGGGCCCGATGGATTAGCAGGGCAACTCCCTGGAGGGTTCAGGACCTCGGATTGGCCAAAGGGAATCGTGCCCGAGTCGCCGGCTTTGAGGCCACCTGTAAAGTTCGTGGGATCGGCGCCTTGGAACTGGCACTGGAAGAGCCCATTGAGCTCGGCGTTCCGCGGCGCTTTTTGACAGTACTGCACGCTCAGCGAGTCAGGCTACAAGACGGAGCGTGAGACCAATGCTCCTCTACCCAACCCGTAGATAACATAACACGACGTACTGTGTTGCGCGGCTGCTGACAAAAGATTTGGGCAAACTCTATCATGTCGGGAGAGTTGAGCTTCTTGGAAAGGTCCATCATTATGTCCGCGTTGTCTTGCTGATCACAAGGGCCAGCAGCAGCCAGAAGAGTGCCAAAGGCGTTGATAGATATGGTGTTGCAATCTTGGCCACCGTTCGCCTCATTCTAATGATAGCAGCGGATCAATGACACTATATTCGCAAGTATTTGGGGTATTGGTGTAACTTACACAAGCGGCCTCCCACTGTTTGGTTGAATCGGAGATGACTTGAGCAATGCGCTTATTAAGGTGTGTAGGTGCGGCGGTCACAGACCCGGCGACTGAGAGAGCAAGAAGGAGAGTGGAGAACTGAAACATGATGTTAATGTATAAGGTCAAGCCTTTTAGCATTTAGGGTACAAGAAGTGAGCGCAGCTCTAGGAGGTAAGTAGCAAGGAGAGTCGAGGCACGTCAAGCGCCGGGAATTGGAAGCAGTTGGTTAGGCTAGACTGGTGGAGGAACGGGTCGTTTTATACCATCTCAGCTCCCTAATGAGACATGCGGAAATCCTTTGTGACCCGGACAAAGGCGATCGATGGTCGCACAAAGGACATGCAGAGGGAGGACAATAGATCGGTTATAGCACCATAGGGTCACGGCGCATGGGCAGTGTCCCTTCTGTGACCAACAAAGCTGCAACGCGTTTTACCCAATATAGCAGGCATAGTTGGGGCATGTTTAGATGTGGAATGATTGAAATGAACAATGTGCTGAGCCTTCGAGCCTCTGGACTGGTGTGTGTTCGTCCTCTCGGAAACAACGGGGTTGGCTCCACACGTCGACAAGGCAACCGTGCTTCAATTTTGGCTTCCGATCACGGGGACCGGACACACGCCACCCACCTTTCACGTTTACTCTACTTCCTGTGATCAATGTGATTTTATGTGAGACAACTCTGGGACATCACGACAACCGGACGGCTAAGGGCGAATGGGGTTTTCCCGTTCGGGTCATCGGTCGATAAACAACACGCACTATCGTAGAAGACAGTCTACTGGGTAATCTATGAAGGAGAATACTGTGTGTGTAAACACAACAGGATACATGGATGACAGTGTTGTGGTGCCCGTCCACAAACAGCGCTGTCATCATCGTAATCGTACAAGGGCTACAAGCTCATCCTACTTAAGAATCCAGACGAAACCACAGGGGGATCATCTTCCACATTCGCTCGCGTTCCTTTGAGGCCCAGACCTCGAGTGCTCGTGCACACGCGCGGCATTCAGAGACGTCGGCGCTCTTGAGCGCACCGAGCTCCTCGGCAACGTACAACGGATCCGCATACCCGCGCTCACGGTCGCAAACGTAGTGCTGCGTTGCGAGCGCCACCAACTCCGCAAAATCGCGTCGGCACTCACCGGGCGTGGTGCAGACATTCACTGGCGAGTGGGCCGGCCCATGGGTGTGTAGCGAAAACGCGCCTTTACGCGAGTGCGCGAGTGGCCCGCGCCCCATGCCGTGGATCACCGCGCTCACCGCATGGGCGGATGCTTCCTTTCCCAACGCCAGCCGCCGCATATCATCTGCACATAGCATTCCGCCGCCAAATACGCAGCGGAAGCGGGTTGGTTCGTCCTCTATTGGTTCGAAGATCTGCGCGAAGGTGTAACGCGAAATGTCATAGAATGCGGCAGGGAGTAGACTCGGCGCGTTCGTTAGGCGTGCGAGATTGATAATGTCCTGAACAAATGCGTCATTCGTCACGGGGATTTGAAAGGCAATCGGCGTACGATAGGCGAAGGGTAAAGGTTTGCATGCTCCGTCAAGCTTGTGAGTTCGTAAGCATGAGCCCTTTCTTCACGCAAATCCCATCCCTTGAGACTAGTAGGCCACGCTATGTTAAGGTGGGCGATGGCTTTCGATCGTAGGGAGTCCATTGCATATTTCGTGGATAGTCGAAGGATACCAGAAACAACGGCAAAGTCGTGGGGGTCATTGTTGCCAAACTTTCTATTCGAGTACTAGTGGCGTCAGCAGACACGCAATGCCTCCAGATAAACACAAGAACGAACGGGCCATCATACAATGCGAGGAGTAGGTTTGCTACATCCTCCGCCGAATCATGTAACGTCACGACTGGGCAACCTTCATAAGTTTCGTCGGCCAACGTAGCATGTGTCGTCATTACAGGAGGCTGTGGAAGCGTAAACATGTCTGAAAAGACGGTAGAACGGCGAGAAAGCTGTGATTTGTGAACACGAAAGAGGGTAGAATCTGCTTGGAGAATGACAGAACCGTCACAAAACCAGAGGTCCACATGCTTGATGCGAGAATCTGGCGGGGGCGGAGGAATCGATGTGACCCCGGTGTTACAACTTCCGCTGGTTAGCTCAGGAAAATGCTCGGGGTGGCAGGTGGACATTAGCAGAGGCGACCGCTGCAGCGCTGCACCCTAAGAAGAGGGCCGATTCAAGTAAACGGAGAGCGCCGTTGGGCTCACTTGGAAGGCCTCTTCCCTGAAAGATGTTGTTGTTTTTGTTTTTGGGAGGCTGCCAGTCAGTGATGGCACTCGCCAAGACCTTCGCTCTCGGGATGCTCGGCTAATTCGGTACGTTGCGGGACAATACAGTAACTTATGGTAACACCGCCCTTGTCAACTGACTGTTCACTTCCATGCTTTCTCTTCGCCTTCCCGTGCGTCGTATTCGAGTCTCCCCACTCTCCTTGCGGCGCAGCTTCACTACTACCTCCGAATCCATCTCCACGTTTCGGAGGACAGCCTATATTACCCTCTTTACCCTTACTGCCGGGGTTGGTGTTGTCTACTACTTCGATTCCCGTGCCGCGATCCATCGCTACCTAATCGCGCCTCTCATTCGCAATGCGTTTGACCCGGAGTCGAGCCATAAGTTAGCGGTGAGCGTGTTGGAAAATGGTTTGGGTCCCAGAGATATGCTCCCGGATGACGAACGACTCGAAACAGAAGTAAAAGGCACCAGTGTAGCGCTGCCCACACAACTGAAACTGACAAATCTGTAATTCAGCTCTGGGGTCAAACACTCTCGAACCCTATTGGCCTCGCAGCTGGATTTGACAAGGATGGCCGAGCCGTTGATGGTAGGGACCCAGTGCGTCCTGGCGGTGCTGAGATATATTTTCTGACGCACAACCTCTTAGGGCTTTTTAATCTTGGATTTGGTTGGGTGGAGGTAGGAAGCGTCACCCCAAAACCACAAGTTCGCATGGTCCCATCTGTCTTGAGTCCCGTGCACTTACCCGGCCTATAGCCTGGAAACCCACGCCCGCGCGTTTTCCATCTCCCCGAAGATTCTGCCCTTATTAACCGCTATGGGTTTCCTTCCCAAGGGCACGTCTCTGTCCTTGCGCGTCTCCTTGCACGGCTCCCTGCGTTCCCTTCGACCACTGAAGAACACTCTGCCTCGTTGCGACAGGGCCGGCTCCTCGCGATCAACTTGGGGAAGAATAAAGAAAGCCCACAAGAGTCCCCTGATGATTTTGTCGCCGGCGTCCATGCGTTCGCTTCTCATGCCGACGTGCTTGTCGTCAACGTTTCTAGCCCTAACACGCCCGGCCTACGGTGCGTATGGTCCTTCCTCCTTCCATGGTCCTTCTCTTTTTGACCAGTCCCCGTTGTCAGTGGTCTGCAGAAGCGAGGCTTACTTGTGAATCTATTGCGCGGTGTAGTCCAGGCGCGCGATGAGGCCACAGCGTCGTCAAAGCGTCGTCCTAAACTCGTCCTCAAGATTTCGCCGGACCTCGATTCCCGCGGAGTGGATGACATAGCTGATGCGATTGACTCGGTTAAGGGGATTGATGGGATCATAGTCACGAACACGACCGTCCAGCGCCCAACACATCTCCGCAGTGGTGCGTATCTCACACCTTTATTCATACCTTTCTTACTCATTCCCAACTTTGAACAGCGAATCGCGCAGAGCAAGGCGGTCTCTCTGGTGCGCCACTACAACCCCTCGCACTTAAAATCGTTCGCGACCTACGCAAACGCCTCCCTGCCGAAGTGCCTATTATCGGCTGTGGTGGTATCTCATCCGGTGCGGACGCCCTGGCCTTCGCTCGTGCAGGTGCTTCATGCATCCAGCTATTAACCGTCTTTGGCTATGACGGTGCGGGTACCTGCCGCCGCATAAAGGACGAGCTCACGGAGGAGCTCACGCGAAGTGGCACAACATGGCGGAGAGTCGTCGGGCAGGCAGTGCTGGAGAACACCGCTACCTCGCCAGAGAATGTGGGAGTGCAACAGCTCGTCCGTCAGGCAGAGGAACTTCACGTCCTTCTGAATGAGCTGGCTGAGCGCATGAACAAGGATGCGGCATGAGCCATACACCATCACATCAGGAACCGGCGAAATAAGCATGCACGCCTGTAGGTTGTCGATTGTGTCTACTTGGTTTACTCGTGGTGTAGGTGCAAAATAATGTGAGAAACAGCTACTGCATGTCATTGCGCCCTCGTTGTCCACTAGATGTGTTAAGGCCATAACGTTGACCTCGATTCGCCAACCACAAACTGTCGCCATTCCCACGCGAAGCCCATCCAAAACCTGCACCAAGTACGTTGTTGCCTGCGGATTCTCCGCATTTCCTGCACCGCTCGTGGAAACAGAGCATGGGACTGCCGAGGTGAGTTAGGCTGGGGTCCAGCGCTGGGGGTCGCAGGAAGGGAAAAAAAGTTAAGTCTAAATCTTGTCATGGGAGTCCGAGCGGCAACGGCGCTGTACAGGGTGAGCCAAGGTGTTGCATATGCCATATGATGCAGACAGTGACCATGGCACGCATGACGGCTCGACGCTGCCTGGTGCCAGTGGGGACTCAGTACTCAGTACTCAGCGCTCAGCTTCAGCCCCAACCGCAGTGTTGTCCGCGGCCCGGGGTCCCTCGTGGCCCGACCGTACTCTCGCATTTGCTCTTGAGGAACCCCGGATTCATTGGAATAGCGCACGAGGAAAGATACATCTCCATTCATGCGAAAAGCAGGTGCGTGTGATAGAGAACACCGGCATGTATGTCCACCCATACGGCGTAGAGTGATCATAGTAAAACTAAGAAAAAAATGAACAGAAAATGACCATATCATACCACCACATTCCCTTTCCCTGCCTGGCATCGTCCAATGAACGTTTCGGCATGGTCCGTAGTTCAATTTGGACCACTTCGCCATAATGGAAAAATATGGCGATCTCTAAACGAGGATCCATTCGGAGCCAGTGTCGGCGAACACCGCTGCATGGGAAGTCTCCCCACTCTTTGAATTGCCCCATGACTCCTTACGCGACATTGGATTTATTAACGTGAATCCGGTTGGAATGAATGCCGCGCCGTGACTCTGGATGTAGGGTATGCATGACAAGCTTCCATGCGATGACTACGTTGCGAGAAATGCCAGGGGCGGGAGGGGAAGGAGAACTATTCAACCTCATTACATTTAAAACTGGTGGCCGTGGAGTAGTAGTGAGCGGTCCAGCGTGTGAGGCTGCATACAGACAGCAATTGGGTTTCTTTGTGCAGACTCGGGACGGGTTTCGGTCCGGGAACATCACTGGCCTTTGCGTTCTTGAGAGTCGCTTTTTTGAAAGGCTTACTAGAACGTTTTGAGATAGCGTGGAGAGCACGGAAGGGAATGCACTGCTTTCGGGTGTGGGGGAATTAGAAGTGGTTTAGATGATACTGGACAACAACTTGAAGCGCAGACATTTCCGACGTAGATTTATGTCGCTGTCGGTTGTGGATTGATTAATAGATTGATGGTTAATCGTGGTCGGTGGTCGGGTCTTCGCCGGATTGGTATACAGTAGTAAACAAAAGATTGATTTCGGAAGAAAGAAACGGCGTGCTTATAGGGATGTGTGTACTGTGGTACTTCAGGCTGCGGTCAAACTGTGGTCATCCTGCGAAGGTAAGTTACTGCACGGTTGAAATATGTACAGTGTCGGACAGCAAAAATCAACAAAAAAATTTAAAGATGTAATTTTGTTAGAAAAGCTCAAATAAAGACTTGTAAAAAATGTCACCCAAAAAAGATCGTCCAAAGGTGAATTTAATGCACGTGATTCGGAAACCCTGCCAATCGACTCATTTTGATTGTCTGAGTCCGATCCCGGTCTCCGATTGGGCAGGAAAAATCTGTGAGGGGTGTGAATAATAATGAAAATGTTTTACACCATCCGGGAATCGAACCGAAAGACCTGTGGTGCTCGCTCATGTCAGCAAAACACAATAACCATTACACCATTG
>Ga0307512_10000700_pt1 | contig 49868 bp, 68 predicted proteins | sample 14_EM_MG_FD_200267 | JGI IMG/M metagenome (GOLD analysis project Ga0307512, IMG submission 200267) | Populus trichocarpa ectomycorrhiza microbial communities from riparian zone in the Pacific Northwest, United States - 14_EM | ecosystem: Host-associated > Plants > Roots > Unclassified | place...
ACCATACCCCGAGGCGGGAGTACCCGTGGAGCAGAAGAGGAGCCGTTCCAAGTCTCAAGCTGTCATTCATTTTAGCTCCGGTCATAGTGGCAATGCGGGACTCATATGTGGTTGTATTGTATTCCCTCAAGCCAATGGTGCCCACAGACAGGCTCAGCGTCGGGGGATCAGAAAATGAGCAAGTCAAATTTCCTGTAATCCTAAGTAGTCACCTTGTATTCGGTACCGAATAGCAATACAACTAGTTGTGCACCGTTCTTCGAACGGGTGTCGACAGCAAGCCGATATTATGGTCTCCGGCTTCTGCGTAACCCCGTGTCATGTACTACAGGAAAGCAAACAAGAGTGGTGCTACCAGCTAGGTCAGTCAGCAGCAGGTAATCGGCAATCAGTGATACCGCGTGATTTGAGATAGAGTCTTACTTGTAGCAGACCGTTGATTGACATTGAATGTTGAATGGTTCAGTTGAACGTTGAGCGGCATCAGCTGGCACGCGTTGAATGTTATGTTAGCAGAACTCAAACTCGGATCAGTCGGATGAGATGAGCCCGCCGCCAAGCCGTGTTCAGGGCGTCTGTTTTAGACGCCATGGGCGTCAAGGACCCGGAACAGGACCGTTGCCGCGTCTTAACTTCGGCTTGGTTGTTATCATGCCAGAGCTTCCAGGTCAGTGTCTCTCCCCCTTTGGCAAAGTTCGTTTAGGTGACCGTCTACTCACCTTTACGCCTCTGCTACAGAAGTTGAGCGCGCGGCGGCGCTCTTGCGTTCTATAGGGCTCAACAAGCAAATAAAGAGAGTGGACACCGCGGAAGACAAAATCGTGTACGCGGGCACGACTGGAGAAGAATTTGTATGATTCTCAACCTAACTCAGCAGAGGTTATGGCTCTGATAACGGCAGCAGGCCAATGAGATTACCGGACGCACTATCAAAACAGTAGGACGATATGGTACACAAACAAACATTCGATGAGAGGTCGAGGATATGTTAACATTATACTCAGGCAAAGTTTTCTATATCGAGCTCGATGGCGAAGGACGACATCCCGTACTCCATTTTGGCATGACTGGGATGCTTCAGGTGCGTGTGTTGTCGTCGTGACATTTCCATTGCTGAGGGTCTTTTTCTCAAAGATCAGGGGAAATATCCCCGTACACTACAGGGAGGCCCCTAGAAAGATTTCCACAGAGTGGCCACCTCGCTTCATGAAGGTAGACAGCTTCTCAACCCAAGGCGCCCAATAACTCTTCACTAACCAATTATCGAGTTTGTTCTTCATCTCGGCTCCACTTCTGGCGATAATGGAGATTTAACGGAAGTAGCATTTCTCGATGCTCGTAGGCTCGGACGAATTCGCTTATGCAAGACGCCGCTCGCTGAACCGCCCATCTCTGATCTGGGCTTCGACCCCATTCTTTCCATGCCAGACTTGGCGGATTTTCGCAGTGGGGTGCTCAAAAGGACCTGTCCGATCAAGGCACTCTTGCTTGACCAATCCTTCAGTGCTGGTGTAGGCAACTGGGTTGCAGGTGATGGTCCCACCCTAGCCTTCGAGTTATGGCTGCTGGTTTACGTGAGGACAATCTAGACGAAGTTTTGTATCACGCTAGGGTCCATCCAGAACAACGCTGCAACACGCTCTCTGACGAACAAATCGAAGCTTTGCATCGTCAGATCAGCTATGTCTGCACATTCGCGGTCAAAGTGAACGCGGACGATTCTCAATTCCCAGACAATTGGCTATTCAAGCATCGTTGGGTGAATACGGCCTCCTTTTTGTTTTTATTTTTTTGTCGTTGTGATATCAGGGCTTGGTTTTGATGTTGCTGTAATAGGGTAAGGGCAAAAAAGGGAAGGAAAAGGCCGGCTCAACACTGAAACTAGTGAGCTTGTTTCTTGAAAGATACGCACTCAAAGTCATGAATGCCGTGTATCTAGCCAGACGGTCAACCAGCAACCATTAAGTGGATCACCGTGGGCGGCCGTACTTCGGCGTATGTTTCAGAGTTGCAACGTGTCCTAAGACATGACGCAGCTCAGAAATCCAACAAGGTACCAATGATTCAAACAATGGTTAACCGGTTGTAATTGAGACGCCTTTCCCAGAACCCTGAAGAAAGCGAATCCCCGTCAACTCCTACCTCTGAGATAGAGACGGTACGTGTAACAAGAAAACGAGTAAAAAAGGTCGGTGTTCTGGTCATAGGCTCTGACGATACTAGTAAATCATTGAAGTCCACCCAGGAAACGTCCGCTCCGCGCAAGAAGCGCGATCACAGACGCACCATTATATAGCACATGTAGGTAATATACAGGATGATACAATATGCCTTTTCCGACGCCAGTTCCCATGCCAAGATGGGCGGTATTTATACAGTGTACTGGCGTAGCTGATACTCAGCTCATGATGCGGACGATCGTCCTGCCCATGCCAGCCCTCCATTCTCGATCTCTTCCCACTGCCTTAATGACTCCTCATCCCACTTCTTCCCTGTGAGATCGCCTTCCTCGCGCAAAACCTCCTTCCCGTGTATCTGTGGCGGTAAGTACGTGTTTGTAACCGGGTGTCTATGGGTTTCGCATCAATACTGCTGATAATCATGCCAGGGACGAAGGGTCCTTACGCAAATTGAGGCTGATACTTATATTCTTCCCCATACCCAAGCTCTTTCATCAGACGAGTAGATGCGTTACGCATGGAAAGCGGTACTGGTAAGGTCATGTCTTGCGTAGCGAGTTCCCTGGCGCGGTCATATCCCTCTAGGGCGCGGGTTGACTTTGGTGCCTCAGAGAGGTAAGTTACCACATGAGCAAGGTTGATGCGGCATTCGGGCATTCCTATTACTTGACAGGCTTGTAGCCCTGCCATTGCCTATTCGGACACGTAAGCGCGATCAGTCATTATCTGGGCTCGGCGGCACGTACCAATGGAAGGGCATGTGGGTCAGCCATTCCTATGTCTTCGCTAGCGCAGACAACGAGGCGCCTCGCGATGTACATCGGGTCCTCAGCCGCTTCCAGCATACGTGCTAGCCAATATAAAGCAGCACCACCCTGGCTGCCCCGTATGCTCTTATGCAATGCCGAGATGAGGTTGTACCGCGCATCGCCTGTGCGATCATATGACGTAGCTACTGAGCGTTTCATAGAGTCGAGCAGCGCAGGCTCTGGCGTTTCAACGGGTGCGAGAAGGACATGCTCGAGAAGAGAAAGCGCCGTGCGCGCGTCTCCTGCCGCCAGCGACGCCATCGAAGTGATAATCTGGAGCGTGATATGTGGATATTGGGAAAATAATGGTTGCATAGACTCCGTTGTGGCATTCGTTGGGGAAGAAACTCGGGGCGAGCCTATTGGCGCAGACGGAGGCGGCGAGGAACGTGTTGAGAGGTCTGGTGGTAAAGCTCCTGGCGAGTTTAAGTCAATGGCAACTACGTCGCCTTCATCCTTTTCTGACGATGCAACAACACGTTCAATGGCCTTCTTTATGATCTGTGTGACCTCTTCGTCAGTCAGTCGTTCGAGTACAAATACTCTAAAGTATACGTCAGGAGACAAGACCGCGTGATGTCGGCGTCGCTCACCGGCATCGACTGAGTAATGCCCCGTTTAGCTTAAAAGATGGGTTTTCCGTTGTCGCTCCTATTAGCTAGACACTGTTTAAAAATCACCTGAGGGTCCACAGAGTGTATACATACCTGAACGAGGCCGCGCTCCAGAAACGGAAGAAAGACGTCCTTGGCTAGGCGTCAGTAGGACTAGGAAGTCTGAGCTGTAGTATACCTGCTGCGACCGTGTAAAGCGATGTATCTCGTCAAGGAAAATTATGGTACGGCTACAAAAGACCTCTAAGCCATGTTCATATGGGACAATTTAGTCACCCCACCTGCCCGTAAGCTGGAGAGTGTTTTTCGCTTCGTCAAAGAGCGGGCGGACATCGTTGATGCCCACCACTGTTGCGCTAAGTTCCTTGAAATTTGCATTGGTGCGTTTAGCAATGAGTCGAGCCAGCGTCGTCTTGCCACAGCTGAGCAGCTGTCAGCGCTACCGTGACTTAGGATGAGAAAGAAGCGTGTTCACCCAGGCGGGCCCCACAAAATGATGCTACCCAGGGCACCTTTATCAATAAGGGTGGAGAGGAAAGAATCAGGCCCAATTAGATGGGCCTGGCCGACAAAATCGTCCAGCGTGTTGGGCCGCAGTCGCTCGGCTAATGGTGATGCCGCCTGCAGGTGCGATCCGATCGTGTGTTTGCTCCGCTTGACTGGTGGTATCTGAGTAGAAAATCGAGGAACATCCCCCGACAACACCCTCTTTTGAGGCGGTTTGTTCGCTGCGGGCCGTTGGCTCGGTTGCTGCGAAGCAGATGAACCATGCCTACCGGAGCCACTGCCACTGGCCTTAAAAATCGGCGCGACCGGGCATGTTGACAATGGCCGCTTTTTTTTCGGCGTCGAGGGGCCAGGAATAGTGTTCCTACAGTTGGCATCGATATGCCAGTTGATCGACTGCTCAGGCACTTGCCGTGAGCAAATTGGGCTGTGATGAAAGGAAACTTAGAACTAAAGGCCTACGAAACAGCGGTAAAGTGTCCTACCAAGTGACTAAATCGGCGATCGCACTTATACCTCAGCCAAGACTCGGTTGACAAATAATGACACAATCTCACCTGTACCACCAGCGGGGCTGGACATCGCTGGCTGGACTGTGAAACAGGAAGGAAAGGGGGATACCGTATACACGAAAATAACCGACAGGGATGCCACTGCACTTCCCCGCTTCGTGGTCGGCGTCGCTTGAAAGTTGCCCGGGCCACAACCTAAAAACGTAACATTTCGTAAAGAGTGGTGAGTCAATTACGTCTAGGGCCAAGAACGTGGGGTTACGACAGGAATATTAGAAATGGGACCATTCAGTACTGTTACGGTGTACCTTTATCGCTCAACTCAGGATGGGTTCTACTCCTGCTACAGTACCGCCGCCGTATCATAATTTCCCATTGTACGCCGATGACAGGAAAAATTTCACGCCTTCCGCCAGATCTCAGTTGGTATGCTCCCACCTGCAGTGCGGCGGATGGGCTACGCCTAACCTGCCTCTACAACCCGCGCCGGGATGATATGGGATCGCTAGGTGTCGTTGTTGCTTCCCACTTAGTAGGCCCAACTGCGAAGCTCTCGCACCCCCCCGGGCAGTTCGGATGAGATGCTTTTGACATACGAAATTCCGTGTAGAAGCGTAGACTCCTGACGGATGGCGGTAGCGCGTTTATATGGCGGGCAGTATGGGATGAGGAAAGGACAAGAATAGAGATAGGTTATCGGTGAGAATTCTTCGCATCTGGTGGGGGTGAGACATCGGTCTAATCTGTTGTTTAGAAGCGCTGGAGCTTCAGTATGGATATCAGTTTAAGTCAGACCTCTAGGCGGCCTACCGTGACGCTGCTTTGGAGGTGAAGTAGTACGCATGAGGTGACTTGGGCTAGACCACACCTCAAGGGCAATAGATGATAAATTTAATCTATGCGAAGAGCCCCCACGAAATCCCCTCCGGCTCGCCGTTACGACATCGAACTGGAACAATGACAGGAAACCTGTATAAGAGTACTCGGCAGCCGCGCCTGCGCTTTTACAAATTATTTTTGAGGACGAAAATACGACGACGTAAACAATATTATGACCTAATGATAGAGGGGACAACTGCCCCGCAAGGGGGTGGAAAACCGAAAGGCCGTTTGAGGTCAAAAACCTCAACATCAATATCGACTGGTGAACTCATTTGCCAACACAATAGTGGCCGCGATAAGTATCCAGTGAAGTTCCAGAACCATCATGAAGAAAGAAATGGGAGAGATTTTACATCGTGATTAAACCTCCGAGGTGAATGTACCCAGACTACCCTCATTCCGGACTTCCGCGAAATCCTGCATGCCAACACACTGTTATCGACTTGCGGTAAAAAATAATTATAAAAGTTCTCACCTTAGGCGAGCTAGGATCGGCGGAGCTCTGATCTTTGTCGCTAGAGACAACGTCTATCGAGGCGCCAGTACTGTTTCTGCCAGTGTTTGGGGCAGCCGTGAACTTTGAGAGAGTGATCTTGATTCCGTTTTGGGCGTCTGACGCGAGCTTGGTGCGAATGCGGTCGCGGGAGTTGAGACTATGGTGGAGTGATGGCGTCCATAAGAGAGAAGTAAAGGATAGGGGAGAGATGCACAGACGTAGCCATGAAAGCGCAGACATACACGCGCACGAGAGCGAAGAAAGAAGGGACGTAGATAAGCGTGCGAGAGTAGAATACGTACTGGTACACGGACACTGTCAGCAAGATGCGGAAACGAGTATTACAGTAGAAACATACAGTGACAAGTTCCGAAATCGAGAATACACTGTGGAAAAAGTCAGGACAACGTGTTGGAGACGGGAATCAGTGAACGAACAGAGCAAGAGCCCCGCTAGTAATGGAAAATAGCGCGAGTGTCGTAACCATGCTGATTGTCCTGCACAAGGAACCCGTCATCTGCATGATGGCATACACACTGCAAGTTCACGTACTGTTTCACTCTAGTGCATCGTGTATACAGGTAGTACACCATACTTGCGGCGATAGTCAGGTCGCAGATCACTTGTAAAGACATGATGGAGATGGCTTGCGGCTGCGAGTATCAAAGACTCAATGACATCCAAAACCAAGCAATGAGAACAGGGTACCATCTGATGTATCACTTGGTCATAGTAGGGATTACGGAAGCTGACGAAACATAAGCCAATTCACAACAGGTTGATCAAATAAAGCCTTGCCTGTCGACGATGTAGTCTGAACATAGCCAAGACGTTATGAGGAGGAAGTTTCTATTAAAGCCAATACATGTACGCACAGATCGATAATGCTGATAGATCGATCAGTTTCCACAGAGTCTCAGTGAATGATGAAGATCAGATGTACCTAGTTCAGCAGCGGAAGTAACGACCTGAAGGACAAACATTAATCGCTAGCCAGTGATACCAAAATGCAGCATTACGATGAAGCTTGGGATGTAGACTTGGCCCATGCTCACTGACCCAAAACAGTGGTGAGCGCAGAGATTACCACAGGCCATATTCGAGAGGTACATACGCTGGTAGATTCTCCAAGCATAAAATCTAACATTAGGTTTCATGGAAGGTGAGGTGGTGATCCGACCAAAAAGTGGGGAACATACTGTTGAATTGCCCATGCTACGAGGACTGAGAGAACCATGGTCATGTATACACACTTGGGCTTTGAAGGACATGGTTACATACTTCCCATAGGACACTGAATTCTGAGGCTGCTACAATAGTCGTCAGGTCCAAACGTCCAGCCTTAAGAGATACTCTACACACAACGGGGCTTTGAGATTTGAAACATAATCGCCAAAGTTTGTTATCCCAGCCACATAGAAACTGTGTACGAGAAGTGCCATTTGTGCTGATTCGAATAACCTGTTAAAAGTGAGTTATACAGAACGGTGGAGCTCATGTGGTCCTACAGAATCACTGCAACCTGGGCATCGAGTTAAGAAGACATTGGCAAGACTGTAAAGCGTCCACCTACGAAGTATTTCATAAAAGGTCTATCATCCTTGCAATGCATGGAAAAGTAAGAGTAGCCTTGCAGACATGTCACGCCGTACAATCTGCTTCTGTCTCGTCAGTTTCCGACAAAATATTGAGTGTGGCCTCGCACATTGATGAAAATACAACTCCAAGGAAGAATGCCCCCAAGAGATTATCAACGGGAATCAAAGAAGGCATTGCACCAGGGTAAGCGTAACAATTGTTCACCAGTGAGTTCGAGGGGAAAAGATGGCGAGAGAGGAGCAGGGATGGTGTGCAAGTGTTGCAGGACACGTAGAGGATTTCGAAACTCCACTCAAAGCGGGTTCATTCTCGTACTGCTTCCCATGAGGTGAAGAAGTTATATACAGTAAGCCAATGCTAGAGCCAAAGTAGAGGATATAGGTTGCCACGGTGCACGCAAAGTGTTGAAAGGCATCAGAGTCACAGCAATATGTCAAACGCGAAACCAAGAATGAAAGGGAAAGTCGTAGTATGGTCCGTTTCCTTTCGAGGAAACAGAGAACCGGCATTTTCCTTCTTCCTTCTTGAGAAAACCATAGGTTTCAATTTCCCTTTCCCAGCCCATGCACTTTATTCTACAGTGGGCAGTGCCACTGGGGCGTACGCTCAGCGCTCAATCCGCAGACGAAAAGGTGGTCACATCGAGTTCAGAGTTCCAACAAGCCAATCAGACGGGGAGCAAACAAGGTGAACCAAACAAAGGAATGATGCGTCGCCAAAGTTGCTCGCTCTCAAAAAAATTTATGCAGTGGAGCGGGAGCGGCACCACCCCAAATGATGGTGGTGTCGCAAGAAGTGGGACCTGACGTGTCATTGATTGGCCCCGCAGCGACGCGGCTCGCCCGAAGTCATTCAAGTCACTACAATATAGAAAGTGTGGAAATTGAGTTCCGAGCACGTGTCGGGCCTCAGAACGCGTAGTGTTAACACGAGACGTCGAGAACTGGGTGTACAAAACCCAACTACCTACTATATAAAGCATGGTTAGTAAGTCTGTAATGTGAAATTCCGCAAGGAACGATTGATGCGTGCTGAGGACACGCCAAAGGCAGTTGATGAATGTGACCAGGATATCTAATCGATCCGCTCTCGTGTGCCCAATTCGCTACAGTTACACCCGCTAATCACCACTTCAAGGCGTTTATGGCAGTGTAGGCCGGGGACGTCTTCACAAGAAGTCGTCCCATCAACGCGTCTCCGCCAATCGAATTTGGAATAAAGTGCAACGGGCCTCACAACAGCGATCGCTGGTACTAGTAGTACTACAGCGCTCGCTGAATGCGCGACGTTGATAGTAGCTCGAGAGAAGCCGAGCCAAAAGACTGTCAGGGTGGTCGGGACTCGGAGGGCGTCAAACTGTTGAACTTGCATGCATGACCCGGGACCGGGACAGGGTTTCATTGACAAACCTTCGACTTATTGCACACATTTTATTTACATCGGTTTTGGATCATGTCGCTATCTTCGGGTATCTGTTTGTTGGGCAAGCAGGTGATGCAACTACGACTGAGAGAATGCTGACATGTATTGAGTCCGAATCCCGAGGCCTGCTGAGCACGCGTAAGCGACCTCAGAGCATGCGGCAGGTGCCAGTGAGCACGAAAACTGAGAACAGACTCGGAGGGGCTCAAATCTTGGTATGTTGTCTGTGGTATATAAAAGTGTGATGATTTAGGGCACGAGACTAAGTCAGAAACCATACCAAGGTGTCAGAGATGGGCTCACAATGCTCAATTTGAAAATATTTCTTCAATGCAGATCTCTAGATCTGCTCTACACACGTGGGTTCTGTCAAAATTTCTTCCCGATATCCAAGTGATCCCACCCACCACAACCACTATCAAACTATATTTTCATGCTAAACCCACACAGGCAACACGGTTGTCCAAATGCAATGGGTGTGTAGTACCTCAGAGGACACGAGGCGTGCAAGCGTTTAGAAGCGTTCACGTTCACGAGAAAGAAACCCTGTGACGGCGTGGATTCGTCTCCTCTCGATTCTTCTTTTGGTCGTTAGTTTGTCAACGTTATCACCCCAACTTCGAGCCAATCAAAGCCCAAAGACATTGTATGCTCGTGGCCGCCATCGAAGTCGCATGCCGCAGGTCACAATGCACACCTTTTCGTGGCATTCAGTTTAAGGTTCCACTTTCCGAGGCAATGTCACGTCCGTCCGAGCGGAGCGGACTAGGCGTGACAAGCTTGAAGGTTGATATGAGATCTCAGATTTGGCATGTCCTCGCCCTTCGGATTTTGCGTTCGTTGTATCCGTGTGGTGTGGAGAAGATGGGTGGCATGGTCGAGAAGAACAGGTCACCCAAACGAACACATGGGCCGCATTGCCGTGAGCGCTACAAATATATGATGACCAAGGCACTCAATATATACAATTTGTATAGACCAGAATGTCGCGAAAGCGGCGGTCGGCCAAGGCGTTCAATACACATGACATAGACTACAGCGCGCGCTGCGCTAGGACTTCTACCCGTGGACAGCTTGAATGTTCGACTTTAGTACAGCACCCTTAGTTTTGCTTCCGTGTAGTACGGCATTTTGCATCCCCTAGTTTACCGGTCATCCTGTACTTTCAAATACTTTCGTAGTTCCACAGCGGCTCCCTCAGTGTGCATTTCCATGCCCAACTGAGTGTCGTGTCCCCACAGTTCGCTTCCCTTCCCGCCCCTTCGCACTCGCTTGCCGCTACACATTTCCCACATTTATTAGTGCAACACAGAAGAGATCTAACACGACGGAAACGTGGTGAACGGGGACACGGTAGAAAGTAGTAAGTTACAACAGAGTCGCTTACAGAACCCGGATTATGTCCGTCTGACAAACCAAATATCAGACACCTCCTCCACCGGTCCCAGTCGCTCCACACCACTTATCCCGCTGATACCAAACCCGACAACTGACCCTTTTTCCACCACGAATGTTGCCAGTCCAGCGGGTTCTAGCGTCGAAAAAGGTGTAGAATTCTTTCCGTAACCCTCCGGGTAGATTGTCCCAGCAGATATTATGTATTGGGTGTCGTTTGTGTGGGTGAAGCGGACGTGTGAGCTGAAGGTCGTAATCCAAGAGACAAATAGATCCGTTGAGTTTGACGAAAGAGATTTGTCAATAGAGCGGAAAGCATCTAGGACATTTTGACAAGAAGAGGATGAGCTGTGCACGCTACACAACACTGCCGTGCCGTATCCCGCGTTGAAATAGGTTCCTGCTATGTCAAGGGAATGCGGCGCTGCGGTGCTCTCCGCTCGAGATGTCACTCTACTACGTCGTAGCGGATTACCGCGTGAAAGAGTTGATGCATTTGTAGGCGGGGAGGAAGTGGAATTTCCGGTTTGAGAGGCGAGAGCTTTCGCTACAGCCAGGAGGGCGATATTTGTGATGGATGATTGCTTAGCATCAGCATTCGCGAGCGCAATAATGCCGATGCCCTCATAGGGGTCAGCAGCAACGAGCGCTGACACCCCTGGTACACCTCCGAGGTGCAAGATGATCTGTTGGCGAACGTCATGTCCCTTACGAGAAAGAGACCACTCTCACTCACATTGTTGCCTACGTATGAAAAATTACTCCATCCGAGTCCATATAACTCGGTTGAGAACCCCAGTTGTCCCCTGGTGTCAGATGCCGCAGGATTAACGATACTGTGTGCTGATGTGATGACATTGAACTCGGCGGGTGGGATAATTGGCGCATTTGTGTTAGGGTCGACACCTCCATTCAGATGGATTCTGACCCATGGTGCCTGCCCTCGGCCTGTAAGTCAAATACCACGTACTCCAAAAAGACGTGACGTGCCAAGTCTTCGACACTAGAAATCACCCCAGCAGGGCCAGCCATGAGGTCTGCGAATTCGTCCTGCAACCAATGAGGTATCAACCTGCCAAATGACGTCCATGTGCTGGTGAATCTACCCGAGTTTACAGCCTCATCGATGGAGTAGGTCGAAGAGTTCATACGCAAGGGCTTGAAGACACGGTTACTGACGAAATCTGCGAAGCGCATGCCGGACAACGCAGACACGACGTATGAACCAACAATGTACATCTACACTCCGCCTCAGGCAAGGGCCAGCACTGGGGACAAGGACGCCATACCTGGTTATTGTACAGCCATTCTTCGCGAAGCTCAACGGACGGTCGCAAATTCCGGAGATTTCTCGTCACATCGATCACACTGTCCTTTGGCTTGTACGACAAGTCGTGACTGGGAGCCACAATAAGACCTGTAGATGTGTAACGTGGTAGAGGTGACATCACCTTGCAAGACCGGAAACATGAGAAAGAATATCGATCAGATTTGCCTTTTTGCTTGCCCATGGATCCAGGAGCTTCCAATCATTTGGAAGGATGTCGATCAGCTTGGTCTTCCAACTCAGTGCTGATAAGCCCGCAGGCAAGGGAGTTGTGTTCCGTCCATGGGCAAAATCGTCGATCAGGATCCCAAGAGAGGCGGAGAGGAAGGCCTTTGAGCAGGAGGCGAGATTGAACAGCGTCTAAAAGACATATTGCCATCTCATCAAAAGCCACCAAAAGATACAGACTGAACGTACATCTGTAGTCATGTTTGTACCATCCTCGGACTTGATGCCCCATGCTCCAAGTTCCGGTGGCCCGTTTTTGTTGACGACGGCCAATGTCAAGCCGGGAATTCCATCAGCGTCAACAGTCTGTTGGACAGCCTGCACAAAGTCGGGTGTAAGGACGGTGGGAGGCGTCGCACTACTTGCGGTCGCATCTGTGGCGCTGTTAAGGGCAAGAATGATAGGGAGGAGGGACCAGAGCCTCATGGCTTTGATCGGGGGACAGGGATGAGGCGTTTTCAAGGTTTGAAGCTGTACTTATAAGCTATTCGGAGTGCAGTAGGAGCAGAATTCCGAACGCCAATAGTAGTTCCGCGGCCGTCTTCTATCGAACACGATGCATCATGAGTAATACCAGCGGTTCAAAATCGGGGGCACGACATGTCATCTGTGACCGATCGGAGGGAGAGAGGATCAGGGTATTAAGGGACCCTTGAACCTGGGAACTGCTAGGGCACAGCTTGAAAGATGCGGAGTACAGTAGTGTGGTGTCAGGGACACAGATGACCATCACTTCTGAACGTATTAAAGAATGAAATACCGATGCCGATAGAATCCTGTAACTCGCAAGGTTGGAAACGAAGAGTCATCACTTTCGTGCATGGTACTGTACCTGACTAATGGGATGGGTGGAAGTCGTTGCACGGTTTGGGTGGAAAGGAAAGAACCCCGTAGTTCGGTATCCACTAGTGTGACATGTTCCGTGCCCAAACAGCGCAACCACAACTACTTGAGGGCTACGGTTACGGAAGTCCGTGAATTGACTAACCACTCTAGAGTGGAAGTCCTCGAGTTGCGAAATCCTTATTTTTCTGTTCGAAAGACACTTGGAACCAGGTCATACAACTAAACTCGATTTCGAATATTTTTGTTTTGTTTTGTTTTTCTGTAATCAGTCAGCCCTGGGAACAAAGTAAAAATAAACCAGGGGCCACGTGTGGACACTGGAAGGCCGGAATGCGGAGACAAACGACGCATTGCCCATACCTTGCGTGGTATCATTCAAAACAGTTATGCTTTTTTTACCCGAACTTTAGTCGCTGAGCGCTGAGGCGTGGTCCGCGTGCGCGTGGAGGCTGTCAGATTGGCGCAATTTGCGTCTTCGAATGTTTCCGGATCAGATTCGGGGAATGTGGGTCAGGGCAATAATCCACCCGTCTTCACGGAAGCTGTCTGCCAGTTGATGTTCTGTCTATCACAGAAGGCGCATATCCGAGTTCGGCACATGGCATAGCCTGGCACGATGTACATGTCCGAAATTTCGGACGACACTCCCGGATGCAATGCTAATCGGGATTTTGTGGTCGCAAGTCTGGATTTTGCGTAGCCAAATCACACTCCTCCTGATAGGTGGGGAACACAGATAAGTTCGTCGTGGTAAGGTTATGCAACACGCGGTAGCCTCGAAGTGGTGGAAGCACTTTCGACCACGTGGCGGCCTCTGTGCGCCCGCCAACCCGACGTGTTCAACCACCACTCACATTCTTTGCCCCTCGATTGACCTCTCTGCCCCTCAAGTCCCCTCAAGTTCCGCCTCAAATCCTGCTGCCGACGCCATGCGGATTGCCCACCTTCGCCAGCCAGTGCCACAAGTGTGCGTCATCTCAACAGCTGTCATTCCAACGTCACGCACGTCGTGCACGACACCTCGCAAGTCAGCCCTTGTTTGGAACCATGTTCGCTGGACACGCACCTTACTGTATATATGCTCATCCAGGACCCTTTCTCCACCCCTTTTGCCTTAGCCCTTACTGTCGAACGTCGCCGCTCCTTGTCATCTCGTGCGTAACATACTTGTACTTAACACCCGGTCTTAGCTAGGGAGGCAATCATAGACCGTTCTTTCCCCTATTCGTTCGCGTGTCCTTTGCTTCAAAATCTTACGCTCGTTACGATTTCCCTCAAACTCACTCCTTCATGCGTTCTCGAATCTTCGGGAACGTGGCTTTGGTTTTATTTTATCTATCCTTATCTTTCCTTTATCGAACTCACACGTGGACTACCCGTCTACGTTACAGTGGTTATATGTCGCAGTCGCAGCTGCGTTGTTGGGAGGGGTAAGAACGATCAGGTTGAGGAGGGTCTCATGGCACCGATCGAGGGTTCGAATCGAAAGCTGATCGATCATACGGTGCTGGTGCTTCGTGCGTGGGAGATGTCAGGTCGCTGACTGATACACAGTTGGGTGATGAGATGCGGTAGAATCAGTTGAATTGTTACACGATTGGTTGACTACTACGATTCCAAGGTACAAATCGGATGGTACAAAAAGAGGAGCCTGCTGTGGAGAACTAGAATGCAACGATTAACGACCTGGGTGCGCGTACCCAGCAGGGTACTGTCCGAAACTATTCTGCTGCTGCTGGGGTTGTGGTTGCTGAGGCGGTGGGATCTGCGCAATTTGAGGGTTCGAATATACTACACTGGATTGGGGGGGATGTGGGTAAGTGTACGGTCCTGGTGGCGGTGGTTGGGCCATCACGGGCGGTTGCTGAGTCGAGGGGTACGGTGCGGGTAAAGCGCCGCCGGAGTTTGGTCCGAGTCCCGCGGAGGTGAAGTATGGGTGCTGAAGTGCTTCTGCGGCTGTAATACGCTTTGCGGGGTCGAACTGAAGGAGGCGCTCGAGTAAATCGATCGCTACCGAGGTACGGAACGTCAACTACCAATCTAAGGACGAGAAGTATAAACGGTACCTTGTGGCGACGCTTTCGGAAGAACCTGTTGGAATGGTATCTTGGGGTACCTGGGCCACTGCTTAATCTGTATTTCAGGCTTCGAAGGGTGAGTTAGCAGGCTGGTCGATGGTACTAGTTTGGAAAGATAGACGCACTGATTCTGCAACCATTTTACGGAGGGTCCGCTCATCAGGTGTCCCTATAATCCTCATAATGTGCAGGAGCTGGTCGGCATTATCTCTACCACGGAAGAGGGGAACGCCCGAGATCATTTCGGCGAAAATGCATCCACATGACCAAACATCTATTGAAGTGCTATACGTCCTAGAGCCAAGAAGAACGTCCGGAGCACGGTACCACAAAGTTACAACCTTTGCATATCATGAGTCGGGTTTTACGTGGGGCCAGGAGCCATATCACGTACTTCGTTGGAGAATGTGTTTACAGGAACACCAAAGGCTCTAGCCAGGCCGAAATCTCCAAGTTTGAGCTCCCCCTTCCTATTGATGAGAAGATTCTGAGGTTTCAAATCACGATGCAACACTCGATTTTCATGGCAAAAGGCTGTGCCCATGAGAAGCTGGTACATAAAGCTCCTAACGGTATTCGGATCGAGGGCACCGCGGTCGCCATGCGCATCCATGTATTTTTTGAGGTCCCGTTCACAGTACTCGAAGATAAGGACGAGTTTCGTTTCTGTGTGGATGACATCGTAAAGGCGTACGATGTTGACGTGTTTGAGCTCCTTCATGAGGGAGATCTCGCGAATCGCAGTAGATGGCGTCCCTTCTTCGGCATCAAGGTGAATCTCTTTGAGCGCGACGATTTCATTTGTTGTTCTGGAACGACCCTAAGTGGAGCATGGCATAGGTGTCAAGGAGGAACGAGTTGATATTACCGTACCTTGTACACTGTGGCGTACGTCCCTTCGCCTGCGTGAAACGGAGAGATTAATCAAAGCATATTATGGGAAATTACGTGGACGCGCCGAGCTTCTCGAGCTGTACAGTACTGTCTATTAGCATGACAGGATGATAACAGGGTCGGACAGACCTGAATATAATTCATTAAAACACGGTAAGAGAGAAACCCTCGGGGGTGAGATGGGAAGGGAGCAGAGGCAGTGGTCAAGCCGAAATCGGAACAACCACGAGATGGACTAGACACGTGACATGATAATTTATTTAGCTCAGTCAGTCCGACACGACTCGACATACTCCACCGTACAATAACTCGGGAATGGCGTCCACCGCTTCCTCAAAAAAGCAAAAAGTCAAGCCCCCAAAGGGAAGACCAGTCTCAAACACGTCACTTTCCCACCCCCCGTTGCGGGACTCCTCACTTCTTGACTCGCTCTCCGCATTTTCACCATCCGGGAATCTCTTTGCACTCGTCTCTCTGGCTGTTGACAAGCACCGTCTACGCGTACACGACACCAACACCGGAAGGAGTATTTCTGAATATATCGCTGATTCCGCGCGTGTTACAGCTCTCTCTTGGGCCAACTTCCAGACTCCCAGGTCTTTGAGCGAGCATCAAGAAAGTGAAGACTCTGCACCCCGAAAGAAGCGGAAAAAGCGCGACTCTCGTACCCTTCCGTCGGTCTCAGAACCGGATGCGGTCCCAGTGGTTGCTCTGGGCCTTTCAACAGGTTCCATTCTCATATTTTCTCCCTCTCATGCTCGCGTCATACGCACCCTCTCCCACCCCTCAAGCATGTCTTCTATTCTCGCCTTCGATGTCTACACCGACGTCTCGAGCAACGCGTTGATCTTTTTGACGTCGTGTGCAGATGGTTCCATCCGTGCTTGGAACGCCCAAACGGGTGAGCTCCTTTCGAGCAGCAAAGCTGACGATCGTTTACCTGGCACCTCGCTCTCCCTCCGCCCCGGCGTTGAGTCGGATCACCCTTCCTTCCTCCTTGCACATCACAGTATCCGTCTACTCTCTACTTCCTCCTCCTTTCTCACTTCCCAACAAAAGCTCACGGAAGAGGCACATTTCATTGGACACGCCTCCAACGTCACCATGTTACGATGGCAGCCTTCTTCCGAGCATGACACTCAGTCCCCACGACTATTTGCCTCAGCCGCCGAGTCGGATCGCCATGTTCACATATGGGAGGTGCCCCGCGTTTTGGGGAGCGAAGGAAAGCTGGTCGCTTCAGCGCCGCTTGACTCGGACGCGAGGCACATATCTTTCTCTCAGTCACCTATTCACCCTAGTTTACTTGTTCTGTCTGCGTCTGGTCGCGTTTCAATTTTTACAACCACGAACGACCAAATAACCACAGCGACACCTAAAAAGACAAAGGAGAAAGTCGCCACCCTTTCTCCAAGGTCATCAGTGACGATCACCTTTAGACGGGGTACCACAGCCGTAGAGGTGATCAACGCTACGTTCGATCAAGATGGACAGATACGGATAGTGTGGCTGGCCGGCGGCGTAAAACCGGTGTTCAACGTTGTTGTGAGTTTGTTTAGCTCGTATGCATCTGTCAGCTTGACTTGACCACGCGCACATCAGCGATACCTAGACGATTCTGGAAATTTCATCCAGGATGTCAATATTGTTCACGAGGACGCGAGTGCTGGTCTTGTGAACGTGGACGATGACGCATCTGTACGTCACTCCCTTATATGCGCCATCTACTCTGACAATCGTACTCTCCAGGTGACCCCGAATAAGCGTTACGTGGAGCCATCGTCCATTGCCATTCGAAGTGGCACGGAAATAGCACAGGATGCCGCTGCAGATGACCTCCCCGATCTCGAGGGTCACCTGGATGTAGACCTTGCTGAGCTTTCCCTTGGCCAGCGTCTAAAAGCCCTCGATCCCCCCGCGTCTAAACCCGCAGAAGCAGAGCAATCTGATTCCGATGACCCGGAACGCCCGGCGGCCCCAGCTTCGCGCGCGGAGCAGCCCAATTCTATTACGCTCACGCGGACGCTGATCCAGGCACTGCACTCGACCGACACAAAGCTGCTCGAGACGTGCCTCGCGTATAGTGATCCTACGCTCATCACGCAGACGGTGCAACGCCTGCCGCCGCAGTTGGCCGTTCCGCTTCTTGGTGCATGTGTCCAGCGGCTAGGCCGCACAGCCGCGCCAGGCAGCCAACGCGCAACCGTACTCGTGCGCTGGGTACGAGCGGTACTCGTCGTCCACAGTGGACATCTCATGACGGTGCGTCGCAGCGCAGCGCTCTTCCTCGTTCTGTATCGTGTCAGAAGTATTGACTTTGTTCCAAACGCGATGTCGACTGGCACTGTGGCGGGACAGATGTCAGACCTCGTGACTCGTCTCGCCGGATTACATGCGACGTTAACGGCTCGCCTTTCGTTGCGAGAGTCACTCCTCTCGCTGTCCGGAAGGCTCGACATGGTGTTGCAGCAGATCAACCTGCGTGCTTCCGCAGCGCCCGCGCCATTATCGCACGGTGGCAAAAAAGGCAAGGCGCCGGCCGCCGCCGCACGCGAGCCACGACGGTATGTGGAGGGCGAGAGCGAGGAGGAAGAGGCGGAAGCTATGGAGGTTGAGCTGGAGGAAGGCAGTGATGTAGGGAGCGTCGAGGACATCGAGCTCGGCGCTGAGAGCGGGTCGGAAGATGATGGCGATGGAGATATGGAGGGCGAATTTGAGGACGAGGGCGAGGAAAGCGAAGAGGGACACGACGAAGACGACAGCGGAGACAGCGAGGGAGACAGCGAAGGAGATGGGGGCCCATGGCTTAACGGGTTCATAGACGACGAGGCAGAGGAGAGCGAGGAGAGCGAGGGCGAATGAAACGCTGCTATTAATTCACCTGGACGCCGTTGCAGCATGCGAGCTAGCGAACGATCTCATGTGTATAGTAATGGATTTTGCACGCATGCCTGCTTGCGCATCTGTATTGTGCTCATTTAGACGGAAAAGGTTTCGAATACTTTCACACAGTGCTGTGGCACTATCGGTGCGCAGAAGAATGTAGTAACGTGTATTCTCTGCGTAAGGCGCTGTGATCGAGGGTGACCGATAAACTACGAGGGGTCTACGGAAATACATAAAATACATCACATTCGATGGGATATATCGCGTGTATATAGTGGTTGGAGTGGAATTATATATGGCTGAGATGTTTATGCCACAGGAGAGGATGAACACACAAACAACAGCAAAACTGACAACAGTGCAAGAAACAAAATAACCACGAATTCAATGAAAACAAATGATAAGATCATAAAATGGTCCATGCAGTTCGTGCGTCACCTGCTGTGGTTACCTTGCGTTACAGATGTACCATACGTCGTAAGAAGAGAGACGAGGTCGCCTCGAGGCGTGTTAGTAAATTCCTGCCCAAGGTGATTGTCCAAAACTTACTCTTCTTCAAAGGCTTGCTAAGAAACAAGTTCATGCCAGCGCTGAGGCAGAGCATTTTTGTGGACTCTTGACAATCAGCACTTAACGCGACGACTTCGTTGGCAGGGTTATGAAAATCCATTGCTCTGCTCTTAAAATCTATAATAGACACTTACCCGGAAGAAAGTCCGACACTTTTCGCCGTTTTTCAAGCGATCGCAACCTCTTAGCGGCTTCTACTCCATCACAGATTGGCATATCTGATGTGGAGCGTCAGATCAATTGTGTGGTACAAGAATATAACATACGATGGTCGAACACCGCGAGGCTGAAATAACCCGGATCATGTCGTTCAAATTCTAAAAATGGGGTGGTGAGTTGAGACGATAACGGCTTGTTACAAAACGAGTCGGTTACCTGCGATAGCTTCTTCTCCATTCGAGGTGGCAATCACATTCAGATCATGATGTTGTAACTGCTTGACAAGCAATCTCTGGGCAACTGGATTGTCTACACAGTCGTCTATGAAGCCAGCTCCGAACGACAGTCGCTCGCGCACTCACCCTCAGCTATGAGAACGTTGCCGAACAGTGTACGTTGAGATTCTGGGGCCTCCTCAACAGCCAAGGTTGTCGTAGATCTCAGGTCAGCGTACGTTTCTGGGGGCAGATTCCTCAGTTTGGCCAGGGCCTGAAGAAGTCGGGCTTTGCGAGGTGGCTTCGTCATACGGATGATGTCGGGTGTATTATTTGCGAATACCAGATTGGTTGAAATAGCGTCGGTGACGGGCGTATACAAATGAATGAGCTTGGTGTCCTTCAGAACGGGCGAATGGATGGATTCCAGTAGTCGAGCTATTCCATCGGCAGTTGCCTCCGCTTGATGGTCGAGAATGACACAATCCAGAGGAGTATCAGACGGCTTCGCAGAGTGGAGGGTTTGTTCAAGTTCTTCCACGGTAGAGACAGCAGAAACATCGAATCCGTCGAGCATGGAGCAGAATAGGGACGTCGCAGTATCGGAAGGGGAGCTAATCAAAACTCGCGGGGGCCGTGGTTCCATAAGACGAGCCCGAACTTGTTGAACGGCCAGCATTGCCTACGCATGATCAGCGTTACACAGGAGCCAAAGAAGTTCCAGACCTGCCTTCTCTGACTCTTTCGAGCTGAAGACATTTACGGGGATTATGAACCAGAAAACAGAACCTTTTCCAAGTTCGGAATGGACCCCGATGACACCACCCATGAGTTTCACCAACTGCCGACAGATCGAGAGGCCAAGTCCAGTGCCACCAAAGCGACGAGTGGAGGAATTGTCAGCCTGTTGGAATGGTACGAACAGGAGTTCGACATCGCTCGACGATAGACCGATTCCCGTATCCCTGAGTCTCTGTCAGACTTTTCGTGTTTTTTTTTTGGCATGGAATACGACACGTACTCGATCACGAATTTTAGGCTCACGTCACCTTCCTTGGTGGACCCCTCGTGATCAAGCGAACATAGGACCTCCACTGACCCGCGGGCGGTGAACTTGACGGCGTTTCCGATGAGATTCATCAAAACTAGAATAACCTTAGAAACTGAGACAGCCACAGCTAAAGAGCATGTACCTTGACGGATGCGAGTATAATCGGCTTGCACCCCTGAAAAGGGCATCAGCATCAGGAGTAGCCTGGCTGCAAAAGAAGTGAACACATACATGGGGGTACATCCCGATCTATGTTGAAGGAAAGATCCAGCTTTTTCGCAGCCATTGGCAGGAGTAGTTCCATACAGTCCTATAAGGTCCCAATATGTCTCTTGTATCGTGAAGGACATCGAAACTCACAGCTATGAGGTCTTCGACGGAGAAGCCTGTGAATTCGAGCTTGAGGGCTAATTTGTGGGATCTGAGTCCGTTGCTCCGGGTGCAGAGACGAGAAGCAATTACCAGAGGCCTCAAGTTTACTGTAATCGAGGATTGAATCGATGATCTTTGGAGGGACACAGGTTAGTACGTAGAAACGAGTCTCTAAAACAGAATGTACCTTGAGCAGGAGCTCGCATGACTGTTTCGCTGTTTGAACTGTGGCATATTTAGTGTCGAACAGAAACATGCGAGCTAGAAGACCCAGACCAATTTCGCGTTGACCATTATTCAGCTCTGTCCCGCTTAGAATATCTAAGAGACCATAAAAGGAACTACGGAAAAAATAAGTTCAGGATGTAGAATGCTCTGATGGAATTACCTAAAAGGTGTTCGAAGCTCGTGGGACATCGAGGCCAAGAAATTACTTTTGATCTGTAACGTGTATGTGAGAACGAAGCCGAATTGTTCAAGAGAGTTGGAGAACCCTGGTTGCCTTTAATGCATTTTCACGGCTTTGTCGGGCATCTTCGAGCGCCTCTTTCTGTGCGGATATCATTCTGAGGTTCTCCTTCGTTCCAGCTTGTACGGAGCGAAAGAGAAGAGCATTAGCCACGCTAATATTCGCTTGTTGGCATAGAAGTGTGAGGAGAGTGATCGTGTTCTGTGAGAAGGCGTATTTAGATGCCAGATACAGGGCACCGAACGTCTGCCCTCGATTGCTGAAGATCGGCAAGCACACAACGGCCTTATAAGGACTTTGTTGAGCCTCGGACGAGAATCGTGAATCCGACGATACATCATCATAGGTGACGCGTTCTTTTGTGTTCAGTGCTAGATAGGCACTTTGTCAGAACGTAGGAAAAATGACTTGATGGTAATCACGGACAGTGGAGGATAACGGCCCTTTGTAAAGGGTCGCTGATAGCCCGGACGGATATGGGATGCCTGTACGTCGCTTAGGAAGGCGAAGAGGTGCCATTTCAAGTCACGCACTCGTGAACCTTGCAGGGACCCGGTGCGGTCATGCTAGTAGCCACTGTGTACTCTCCATCGGTCCCTGCGATGGTAATGCAGGCACTCTGTGCTCCAGAGGTCTCTGATGGAAGTGTCATTTCTTCGGTACCATGATGAGTGCCTTCGCTCACCAGTAGCAATTTCAGTCAGGCGTTGGAGGGCTAATATTTATCTGCAAATCAGTGACGAATGGCGGTGAGTAACAGTGCGTACGCACCCGAATATAGATGAATGTCTGTGGCAATATCGTTACTCCACTTCAAGACGGATGCCAGAGCAGAGGCGGGTAGGTTAGTAACCGCTTCATCCTCCGTGATATCGGCTCCTGCGTCTTCGTGCATAGTCTTGTGGCCATTGATGCCTACCATGATGCTATCTGTCTGAACACCAGCATCCACTGTGATGGTATTTTTCTTAGTGAAGTTCAGAGGCTGGGTGTTTCGGTCAGAGAAGAGTGAAGACCTATAAAATTGGTTTGATGAGCATCCTTGGGTCGCAGAAACGACAGACTAACACAATGCCCCGTGCTCCCCATTGTCGCTGCCGGGCCACGCCACGACGTTGTAGTTCGTTGCCCAGACCATGCACGCCGCAGCGAACGAAATGAGAGCCTTGCTATAGATGGGGTTATTTTTACCAAAGAGTAATTTTCGTGGGGCAGTACGAACCAGATATAACGCCCAACCTTCTTCGAGCGGCCAATCGTGGTTCGTAGCCGATCTACGGAGATAGCTCATTGTTTAATAATTCTTCAATAACGTGCAGAGGCTCACATGACCGCAGCGTCATATAACTGAAATGCATCTCGACTGTCTTCCAGAGACGACAGCTCGGCATCCTACATCGCTGAATTAATATGTGACCTTGTGAATTCACCACCTAACTTACAACGAGCGTTACCCAAGTACTCGTATTGACTGGGCTGGCCGAAAACCACCTGGTAAAACAGAAATTATGGATCCTTATGCGGCCGATAACGTGTCACATACCGGCGGATATAGGTCTGATTGGCCGCAACCTGTTCTAGATACCGCTTGCATTCATCCTCTGTGACCATTTCTTCTCGAATACACGCAATCAAGGCTAGACTGTGGAAAAAGAGCGCGTAACGTGTATGCCGATGGCTATATCCAAAGTATTGGATGATGGCTGGGACGGAAGGAAGAGATGGACTCACTTTGGGTGACGGTCTCGTGTGTCATATATAGAAAACCCGAGCTCAGCCGCCTCTTGAATATAGCCTAGGTTGAACAGCGCGACGACCTTCAACGGGATCAACACAGGTGTACTGAGATTCGAAGTAGACTTGCCTTATACGCATTGTAACTTGGGACGCTAAGTGAGCCGCCAGAGATGGGCAAAAATATCATTGACTCACGCAGTAAGACCAATGAGTGTACTTCCGCCGCTGTCGGGTATGGACTCCATGTATTGATCCTCGTTGAACGTGTTCGTCGTGTAAATGGTCTTTGCAGAGGTGTTGACCGTGTACCCACCCAATGCGCGAATGCAATTTAATAGACCTTATTTCGTTAGTTGGCATCATGCAATTATGAAATAACTAACACTGCCTACCCTGTGCACAGATAGCGAGTTCTCCTTGAGACCATTGTGTTATATCATTGTAAATCTTTGAGACGGGCAACTATTGGCATAAGCAAAGGATGGCATGAGAACTTTCCCACCTCTTCTGCGGTGCCACTAAGCTCGTCAACTGGGTCGTTCATCAGAATCTCGAAACTATCGCCAATGAAAACGTGGACAATACATACGTGGTTGACCTATAAATAGCTTGGTTTGGATAGAATAGAAGCTTGCGAGGTTCGCATACACCCTACAAAGACTCGGCTTGGTAACCCAAGGCGTAGCATCGCGAATAGCGCACCGATCACCAGCGCTGTGGGCATATTTGATGGCCTCCTCCAGCCGGGGGAGATTTGACCGGATGTGGACGTTATCGTAGGCGGATACCATAGAGCAATACATAACCAACGAGCGACTGGAGGATGCGTTCAGTATCGACGGTCATCAAGACGTAGGCGCATACCATCTATCTGCATTTGTTCCGTGAAGCTCAGCAATACGCAATGCCAGTTTTCCAAGTTCTACAGAAAACCGGTACAGTTCCTTTCGTTCTGCAGCGGCTGCAGAAGTTGTGAGCGGTGTGATAGCAGATAAGCGTTTACGATACACACCTGCCAGTGCCCAGAAGAATCCTAGTGCCGTACCCGGGGACATTCCAGAGCTACCCCATGAAGAATAAACGAAATGAATCTCTACAAAAAGCCGACACTTACCGCAAAGCCAATTGAATGGTCTAATTGGGACGCATAAAATGAGGACGCGATAAGACAACGACATGAACCTTACCGTTAAACCGATAACATCTGTAAACCCTTCTCCTGTACTCCAGTACGCATGAGTACCAGCATCTCCAAGTAACGTTACTGCAAGATCTGTCCGTGGGTCGGAGGTTCGAGGAATTGCCAGGATAGCGTCAAACCCAACAGCAAGAATTTCATTCTTGACCTGCTCGAACATAGTATTGGCTGTTTCCAGAGTGGGAGCAGGAGTTAGATCAACTCCGAGGATACGTAGAGCCAGCAGAGTGTCCTTCAAGGCAGCATCAAAGTCATTCCGCATCCAATGATTTTGAGAGCGCGAGCGGAGGAGAAAGGCCCTCTCTTCAGAATTGCCAGTCCTCTCGTAGCAAGCCTCAATATATCTATCTGATCCGTTATAGTCACCTGTTGGGAGAGATCAGACGGCTGCGATGTCCTCGCAAGGTTAAGCAAGGAGTACCTCTCCAAGTCGACAATCTATGACCATATTAATGACGTAAGGTAGGTGCAGACGGCAATACACTTACTCAGCCAACTTCGTGAAAAGAGAGAAAGTCCGACCGGGGTCAGTGTTCCAGACATCTTGTTCGAGAAGAGATTGAGCGTTAACCAAGGATTGGTATGCCATCTACGACGGCTCCGCATTAAGTCAAGAGAAATAACTCGAGAATAAGACCTAACCTCGTGGGCACCTCTGGCCCAAGCGGAATCCCCTGCGTCAATGAGAAGAGACACGAGTTCTCCCCGCTTGTTATGTTCGCGGAGAAGGGGCAGACACCTTTTGCACGTTGAGGAAAGAGTTCAAAAAGCAAATGACAACGTACCGCTGAGCACGCTCAGCAATTTGGTAGACGTCTGGAAAGGGTTCGAGGAGCATCATTGAAATGATCTAAAAGGCAAATTTTGTTATGTCATTGAGAGAGACAGGAAAAATGCCCACACGAAAGGACATCTTCGCAATGAGGTCGTCTGGGAGGCTCAGTGCCTCAGCTTCCGCAGCCTGTCGATATCGGTCATGGGCGAAACTACACATATCCCTTGCCCGCTGTACGAGCCAGCCTTCCGAAATAGCAATCTGCAAACCTCGCATGGAACGGCGTGTGGCGCTCGTTGATTTCTCCCTTATTGTAGGCACGGGTCTACTCTTTGAGCTCCGATCGTCCTCTGTATCAAAGTCACTGCTGCTGCTACCTGATGGGCTGTCGTGGTCCATCACTGCAGCGACGTCTGTTGTCTTGAACCTACGATAGAGAGATTTCAAATGAGACGCAGAGAGAGGGATGAGCGAGATGGACTTTTGAGTACTCACGTCGCACCAAAGCATGAGGCCCACATAATATACTTCCGGGCATCAACGGGAAGCTTGCTCAAGTGTGATGTCAGAAACGAAATATCATTAGGGTCCACCACAAGCTTCTGAGATAGGAGGGTTTTCTCGATTTCCGGGAGGTTGTATCTAACGACGAGCTAGTTTAGTGATGGTTGCGAAAGGGGAAAAATGGTCAGAACTGACTGCCAACAGTTGCAATCCCAATCAAATGTTATCTGCCCAGTAACTCAGCCAACGCCAACGCCGCAGCGTGCTTGGAACTGACCAGGTGTTGCCGCTGCAGGGTCGTAAGGAGATTGCGAATAGAAAAGGCATTTCCAGCAGAAATGCCGTGGATAAGACGAGCAAGGGGCGCTATATTGTCTTTGCTCTGGCGAAGTGTGCGGGAGATCAACGAGGCCACAGAAGAGTATGTTAAGGGGTCAAGTTGGATCCACGTTGCCCTCGCGCGGCCGAGAAACATTGATCTGACTCGCGAAACGATCTCGCTATGTCTCCGTTAGTGGTCATTACTAGGACAAAAACGGATAGTACCCACGGCTTATCCTCCCGCAAGGTGATGAATATGAGCTTTGGAAGTTGAGCACGAATTCAATAAACATGGCAAACGACCTTACGATGTGACTTCGAGAGCTAGCAAGTGTGTTAACAAGATCAAGAGATCTACTACGTCTTAGCGCCTTCATGAAGCGGACAGAAAAATGGGGCTTACGACTCGTCGGCCTCGTGAAGGTCATCAAGAAAGAGAGCGAACAATCGAACTTCCGTGAGGACGGAAAACACATTCTCAACCACAGACTGGAATCGAGCACGTAACTCGCGTGTTGTAAGCGTCTCCTGCGGAATGTCAAGGGTGACGTCGAAAAGATTTAAAATGTCACGTAGTTCGGGAACGCCTTCATATAACAAGGGGACGATACGCAGCTGTGGTCCTAGCCGCGCCTGGAGCGTAGTAACAAACCGGTTGAGGTCGGTGTGGAAAACCATCAATTGTCGAAGGACCGAAGATAGGCATGATAGCTAATCAAAACAACGTCAAGAGCTCATAAGACTGGTCAGTGAATGAGCATACCAAGGCAGCAAAAGGGGCAGAAATAGTGCCCTGGAACTTCGCATGTCCCCAGAGGCCATATGCTCGCCATCTAGTTTGATGGGCAAGAATTAATGAACTCTTGCCGACCCTAGAAGCTCGAGGTTGACGTGTCCGTCATCCATTCACGGAACGAATGATGCCTACCCTGCTGGCCCAACTACAACTACGCCGTGCGCGCGAGGTCCCCGACCCCGCGGAGGACTCAATGTGATTCTATGAATGCCATCACTGACGGTGGTCACGGAAGATGTCGCCGCTGAACTGGACTCTCCCAACTTCTTCTGCCCGGGGTCATCATAAGTCGCTGAATGCCTGGCGGAGGAACTGCGAGACGAAGAACGGGACAGGCTTCGTCGAGAACGTTCGGTACTCATGGTTCGTTGACTTTGACTTCCAACTGGGGTGGAACGCGAGGTGCCCCTCAAAACGTTGTGGCGCGAGAAGCTCGTGGAGGAATGCCGTATGACATTGCGGATTGTCTCGAGCTCCTTTTCTCTCCCAAACTGCGAGGAATATTCAGCTAATGAGTAGCCGGGCCACCAGACACGATCTACGTACAAGTATATTTGGGCTTGTGAAGCCCTAGAGAAGCGGGGCAATATTAAGCAGATACTATAACATCAGGTTATGGGTCTCACCGCATATCGATCTTGCTTCGCGATCTCAAATGGTGGTATGAGCTAGATCCAACAAGTCAAGTGACGCTACATCCTACTGGCGATGATTAACCCACCTCCGACGAGACGTCCGACATAGAAGACACGGCAAGGGAAAGCCTCTTTTGGCATTCTAATAGGTCCGCCTTCAGGCCATACGCACTTTGATAACGTGAGTCGGGGTTCTTGGAAAGAAGCTGATGCGGCGTTTCAAATCAGCTGGCACCCAATTTCTGTCATTCGGCATAGCATGCCTTTTCGATAATCTGTGCCAAGACCTGAGGCACATCCCTGCGGACTTCATGCACTGGCATGGGTCGCTTCTGCGCGATCGAGTGCAAAATCTCCAATGGGCCGCCCTCGAATGGTAACACGCCCCTCCCTACCAGCAGGGTCCAGAACATGATCCCCAGAGCGTACAAATCCGTTCGATGATCGTCCGACATTGTCTCCATGCTACCTGTTTGTTCTGGGGACATGTAACAAAGGGCCTCTTTGACCTTTGACTTGTTCTCCTCCCCTAAACCGTCTGCTTGAATTACCAGGGACGAAGGTCCGCCGAATGCTTCCAAAGAGACAGAACGATTTCCATAATGGACGAGACGTACGACGCCGGAATGGGCATTAATATGATACGCATTTGCTCGCACTGTGGAGACGTTGCAGGGAAGCGTGAAACGAGATCGAGACGGGAAGTGCGCCGAGCGTACCTTCTCTGTGTACAATGCCCAACCTTACAAATTTACGTCATTTATCCTGGGTGATGCGGAGATCAGAAGCTCTCAACTCACTTGTGCAGATTCTCCAAACAATGCGTTGCTTGGATCGCAAATCTGGGACGTGTCGGACTTGTGGAAAGATGGCTCACGGAAAAGGACTCACTCTAGAAACGTTGCAAGGTCCATTGTGTCCGTGTTTTCGACGTCCCTGGAACTGCCTCCTTCAACCGCATCGTTCATGAAAACGTCTCCCTGCGGTGAGGAGAGACGCGATGAGGGAGGCTCGGCGAGTAGCAGGGCATTGATTCGGGATAAAGGAAGATAGCGACCAAGCAGATTCGGGCCAGGATGACCTAGAATCAAAACCACACAGTCCCCATTCGAACGCGAGATGGATATGAGGTCGATAAGGGGTAGAGTCGTGCTAAACGCTTCGTTGGATGTCTGCATACGTGTAAGGCTAGTTGCACGTTAGTCGGCAACGTTCAAAAGGTCCGTCCTACAGAGACGTACATGTGAGCCTCTCGTTGAAGGCACACCGACGCGTTTGTATGTGCGGGTGCAATCTTCGCAATGACGCTCGAACTATCCTTTAAGCTGCTCCCCTCTGCCACTTGCGTCAAGCTTCCTGTGTCTTCCCATGGTGTCGCCTTCACAGCATGGTGAGTCCAAAAGTATCCACAATGACCTATGTTAGGCAAACCTTTTCAAACACATATCCGGGCACAGAAAGTATGAAATCTCTGAAATAGGGAGCATGGAACGATGGGGGAACGTATTTTCGGCGAGTTTGCAACACTGCGGGGTCTGTGCGGGGGACGGCAAATCCGTTTTTCTCCATGGCTGAGCGGTCAGAGGACCGATGGTAAGAAGTGGAAGGAGAGACGATAACGCCGTCCCAAGCTAAGCTAAGCTTAGGGGGGGGTTGTCGGGGAGTGATTGGGACAGGATGAATGAAAGGGTGGAACGAGGAAGATGGTCAGCAGGAGAAGGTTAAGTACGGTGAGAATGAGGAAATGGAGGGGACGGATCGAGTAGGATCGACGGGTATGTCCATTGGCCGAGAGTGGCGTCGAAGGCGGCAAGGTTTGGCGCAATCGCGTGAGGTCTAGATTTTGTACGAAGCTTATTTAATTGAGTGGCTGCACAGAGCCAAGGACAACCAATCGTGACAGCTGACGGCCGGTGCACTACGACTGAATAATACAGTATCCCTAACACACGCACCCATCATTTTAACGTACAACTCTTCTCAGAATTTATCCTTTTGTGTCGCCATCATTTTCCAACACCTCGTGGCCGTCGGTGTCAAGTATGTCGTCGCTCAAGATCTGCGTAAAGCCCTTTGCTGACTAATACACCGTAGTTCGTTGAGACGATATCACAAATCTCACTGTCGCGCCTCGTGCCTAGGGTAAATAAGGCATGACCTTTGCCACTGCTACAGTCAAGTCTCCATGGCATCTCAACGAGAGATGTGCTGTATCATCATACAGTTTTATCGGACAGGTAAACAAAGCGCAAGCAGCGTGGATAAGTAACAAAGTAGAGGAGAAGCCTCATGACGTCACTACATTCATCGCGTGTTAGTCCGTATCTGCCATGTTCGGATAATGAGCTAGAGCGAGACTTACTGTAACTAGCAGGATCAATGTGATCGGGCAGTTCAGGTACAGCAACCTCGAATCGCGATTGAATAGCGCCCATCACTTGCTGGTCTGCCTCGGAAGACACGAATGTAATCGCAAGACCTTTGGTTCCGAAACGCCCAGCACGCCTGGTGGGTGTGGCTATTTCAGCAGTAATGAAGACCTGGTATAGCGATGCTTACCCGACACGGTGGAGGTAACTGTCAGCATCAGGAGGACAGTCGTAATTTACAACAATGTTGACGCGTTCCACGTCGATGCCCCGACCGAAGATATCCGTAGCGACGAGGATACGTTTCTCGAATGCCTTGAAAGCAGTGTAACGCTTGATACTATTAACCGAGACATGAATACCACGTCTTTTTGACAGCTAGCTCATCAACTACGTACCGTTCCTCCTGGGCCAGGCCCGAGTGGATACTAATAGATGGGAAATTACAAGAAACAAGAAGCTTGTCCAATTCGATGGCACGTGCGACCGACTTCACGAAGATGACAACCTGGGAGGAGTTGAGGGGCAGTGAAGCTGAGTAAATAAATGCCTATACCTGGTTAAATTCAAGGGTGTCAAGTAGATCGTTCAATTTTCTGTTCTTGCTGACTTCCTCCAGTTTGACGTAATGTTGTTGCAGGCCATGAAGTGTCAATTTTGTCTCGTCATCGACAAAAATTTCAAGGGGCTGTAACGACTGTTAAAAGAGAGTATTCGTGTCGCCAAAGAACCACATACATTAGCCATGAATTTCTTGCACGTTACCCGGATGTCCTTCGCCAGCGTAGCACTGAACATCATGACTTGCTTGTGATGGGGTGTCGCGCGGAAGATTTCTTGAACGTCGCGGCGCATGTCTGGTAGGTGATGTAGAGGTAAGATAAAAAGCCGAAACAGAACAGGCCAACGAGAGGGGATAAGGGCAAATAAATCGGGTAAAGCGAAAAGAAAGCAATCGGGTATGCGTTTGCGCTGCCTGCTGTTCATCACAAGACTCGTTCCTTGTGCGCGCGGTGACGTCGACCTCGAAGTGCCTTCTTCTGCCCCGTTTGAACTCCCTCATCCAAATATCCCTTCATAACTCCAAGGATCCAACGACCCAAACGCGATCGGCCGAATCCCGAATCGAAGGCGAGGCACGAAGGTGCATGGCAGACAACACGGATAACGGAGAAAGGTCTTTCCACAGATGAATGGACCAACAGAAAGTGGAGGGAGAGGTACGAGTTTGAAGTTGGGTGACTAACCGAGCTGTTCGAGCATCTTGTCGCACTCGTCCAAAACGAAATGCTTGACATTTTTTGCGTCCAAAACTTTGTCCCGAACAAGTGCATTCAGGCGACCAGGAGTGGCCACAACAATGTGAGGGCATTTGGACTTGTCTTTGAGTAACTCGGCATCCTTGGACACGGGGGTACCGCCAAAGAACGTCCCAACACGGACGTCTGGCATGTATTTCGCAAAACGCGTGTATTCGTTCTTAATTTGATAGGCGAGCTCCCGTGTATGACAGAGAACAATGACGGAGACTTCGCCATTGACTGGTTCAAGCTGCTGCAGTGTGGCAAGTACAAAGACAGCAGTTTTGCCGTGGCCGGACTTTGCCTGACAGAGGACATCCATTCCCAGCACAGCCTGAGGAATGCACTCTTGTTGGACTAGAGAGACCTTGAGTATAAGGAATACACGGATGGAAGGAAAAAAACCAACCCTCTGAAGGATGTTCAAAACCAAGGTCGCTAATAGCACGAAGCAATTCGGGCTTCAACAGGAAGTCACTTTCTTATTGTCAGCACAAATAATACACAAAAGAGGGAAGAACTGACCGGAAACCAGTCGAATGGATACCGGAGAAGTTCTTCTTGTCCTTATCGTCGTCTGCAATGGCGCCGCCACCTGCAGCAGTCAAGGTAGCACCATTCGGGACGACGTCATTTTCGTCCTCATAATCAATGAGCTCGTCATTGTCGTGTGAACTCATTTTTGTTAATTCCTAGAAGGTCGGGAGGAAAAGAGAAAGCTAGGAGGGGCTGGACAGGTGGGAGTCAACCACAAAGTGGCCTGGGCAGAGAAACAAGGCCACACAAACCAACCATAAGCGGCGTTCCGCGCCGGTCCCGAGTCGGCCCGGTCACACCCTCTTTCTATCAGTATCAGAGGCGGTTGCACCTGCACCCTAGAAGTGTTGCAGCATGCTAGCCTATAAATATATTGCTTTCTGGACAACACAGTATGTCAGTAGAATTACCCCTTTTCGAAGTGACAACTTTACCTGGATGTCGTGCCGTGAGAAGGCCGCTGGCACGTGGCATGTCGACTAAGTCACCTGACTGCGAAATGTGAGAGACGCTGCCAACGAGTGGAGCAATTCATAAATCAATCAGAATTGTTCCAAGCCTAGCGGGAAAAGATAACGGCACCTGCGAAGGGACGATTTATGCAACAATGGAAGCTTTCCATCTACTATCTCGTGGAGGCGTGAATTTCGATAAACAGAGGTTCAAAGGCGATGTCAAATTATTCAGGGTACGCCTCACTCGATTCACTCAAGTCGATTTCTTCCCCTCAAATTTTAGTAGGGAGCTTCTGATAATGATGCCAAGGGTAGAGAAAAAAAGGCACTCAAGGATGGCGAGCTGCCCCCCGAGCTTGATTTTTTCAAATATGCAATGGCGAGCTCTTCGAAACGCAAATCCACTAGGTCTGATGGAGAGGATCACGCAAAGAGGAGGAGGCACAAGAAGGAAGATATGGCTGATGGCCGGAGCGCCGACGCGGAGGATGACGACGACGAGAGCAATGGTGACTGTGGCCTTGCTGCTGAGCGCGACACCAACTCTCGAATGCCCAAACAACGAGTCACCACCAAGGGAAACAATGTTCCTGAACGGGTAGACACTTTTGAAGAACTCCGTGACCGATATCGCATACATTCACAATTAATGGACAACCTGAAGCGGAATGGCTATGAGCACCCTACAGGGATCCAGTCAGCTGGGTGTCCGATACTGCTCGAAGTGAGAGGTCCGATTGTTTTGAGGTGGCATAGCGCTGATAGTCGAAGTCTCGCGATCTGGCCGCTATATCCCCTACGGGCACAGGAAAGACATTATCCTATCTCTTACCAGTCATGTCTTTGCTTAAGGCTCCGATATCGAACTCTTCGACCAACGCTGGGAAAGGCATTCGCGCAGTTATTTTGGCTCCAACTCGCGAGTTGGCACATCAGATCTATAACGAGTGCCTAAAACTTGCTCAAGGTCGAAAGTGGCGTATTATTCTCTTCAGCAAGGCGACCGCAGCCACTCTCGCAGACAAAGGTGTACAGGACAAAGTTGGTACGTCTCGCTCCAGTTGCTTTGATGGGATCAGCGCTGACACGACACGGTTAGACGTAGTTATTAGTACGCCACTGCGACTGGTGGCATCGCTTCGGTCAGGACACCTATCCTTACACAAGTATGTCCACCTCCCTTCAAACTTGCCAGTTATTTTAACTCTCCTAATACGACCACCTGGGCAGTCTTCGTCACCTCATCTTAGACGAAGCCGACAGAATGCTCGATCAGGAGTTCCTCACTCAAGTGCAGGAGATTCTGGCAGCGTGTACTCATGAGAATATCCAAAAGGCAGTTTTCAGCGCCACACTTCCGGCGGGAGCGGAGCGTATTGCATTGGATATACTCCGGGATCCTATCCGCGTTGTAGTGGGGCTTAAGTGCGTTTCTCTTTTATCTTGATCACTTCTCGTTCTCACGACCTCGGTCTCCTACAGAGACACCCCTCTTCCCCTCATCGCCCAGTCCCTTACCTACGTTGCTGACGACCACTCGAAACTTCCCACTTTGCGTGCTTACCTTTCACAACCATATAACCCTCCAGTCCTCATATTCACGTCATCGCAACCGCGTGCGAGCTCCCTTGCTGAGGAGCTTGTTTTGAATGGGATTCCAAATGTCGACTCTCTCCACGCAGGAATGACCAAGAAAGAGCGCGATGACGCAGTCAGCCGAATGCGTCGGGGGGAGAGCTGGGTAATGATCAGCACGGAAGTAATGGCACGTGGCATGGATTTCAGAGGCGTCCGAGAGGTCATCAACTATGATTTCCCCCGAAGCGTACAGAGCTATGTACATCGCATAGGTCGGTCTCCTTATAGCGTCTCTTGCCTCGTAAACTCTGTCCTGACATACCTTAGGTCGTACTGGCCGTGCGGGTCGAGAAGGAAAGGCAGTAACCTATTTCACAGATGAGGACGCACCCTACCTGAAGGCGTAAGTAGATGTTTCTCTCTGTGATACTACTCTTAAGAAATGCAATGAAACAGCGTTGCAAACGTTCTGCTCCAGTCGGGTTCGCCTGTACCAGAGTGGATATTGAAGCTGCCTAAGCCATCAAAGCTGAAGCGTAAAGAGATGGGGAAGGTGAAGCGTGCGGAGGCTGTCAATCCTGCACGTAGAATTGGAAGGAACGATGCAATCAGAAAACGGTGAGGTGACATTGTTTCATTCGTGATCATCGGAATTGATGGGTACTTCAGTGACATGATTGCCGGAAGTCGGCGACGAAAGGAGAAGGCTCGGCGAGAACGGGAAAGGGCGCAGTCGCACTCTAGTGTATCCGCGGACGACGCTGAGGAGGGGTCGTAATAGCGGTTCATCGACGTTCATCGGGCTACAATCCGATAACACGGCTGTCAGATGCTGCTGCGTTTCAAGGGCGTCAGGTGCACTCATCTCAATGTCGTGTGCCCGTCATCTCGGCGAAGAATGGGGTAGTGCACGAAGTGCCAACCGCGCGTCCTAAAATCTAACGGCCATTGTCGTTGTCAGCTCCCGTGTGCTGTGGACTTGGGCTATACATACCGTTGCAGCTGATTGCCTCATGCTGTCATCGATTTTGAAGATAATCCTTAGAAGGTCTTAAAAAGACGGTCACTAGCGTGGCTCGCTCTATTGTCCGCCATTTTTGTCTCGGTAAATGGTAGACCAATCGGAACTAGTCTTGCGCGAGGTGATGTTCTCGAATACGTGTGGCGGGTCGGGATCGCGGCGCTGAAAAAATACAGGTCCGCGCAAGGGGTACCAAAGTGAAGGACACGTGATCATAGAAAACTCCCCTGGAGGCTGGAGCACTGAGACGTCCCTTGCCAGCACTACTGTACTAACGGTAGTGCAAGAAATGGCCAAAGTGGATTTCAAGGTGAGATATGCCTAAAATTGTCTTGGATTCCATTCTAATTTTATACGCCCTATATCGAGGCATGACCTTCATGGGCCCTCAGACGGACACCGTGACCGTACCGATACGGGAGGCCAATGAGCTAAGCTACGAGTATGACGGCAGGTGGGATGCTCGATATAGTAAATGTGGGTGTCTCGATGGTGTTTCCATTCTAGGCATGAACACGAACGATGGACAGGATATCCGTACACTCGGAAACGGTCATCATGTTCTGATTAGCCACATTCCTCTTTACAGTACTTAATAAGCCCTTTGTCCCTCCAGCATTCGCGCTCGTCCCGGTACCATCGTCTGTCCTTTCTGTCCTATCCACATCAATCCCTTCTGGCTCACCACTGGCACCTCTGCAATGCGTCTTCAGACATGCACACCTGCTGTGACCCCGCGTGGACGTCCTCGCCAGACGATGAAGACACCTTACAGTCGCTTAAACTCGATCAAGAAGCTCCATCCGGGTCTCCAGGAGATCATTAAGAACTGCCCGGCTTTGGACATCATCTTCGACCACGATAACCCCCGCAGCTCTACCCACAGCCGCAATCGCGGTCGCGACAAGGAGCACGTAGCTCGACCTCCGAACGCCTTCATGGTCTACCGCTCCTACGTGTGGTACACGAAACAGCTCGAAAACAAGGACGAAAAGAATCTCAGTTGCGTCAGCCGACTCGCTGGTCGGAGCTGGAGGGTCTTGAGCGAGCAGGCCCGGACGCCGTTCAAGCAGGTCGCCGCCATCGCCAAGCGCGAACACGCGGAACGTAATCCGGACTACAAGTATTCGCCCTCGTCGCGCTCGCCCAAGGCCCAACGGAAACCCGCCCGAGCGGGATCCAGGGCTAAAGGACAGGCCAAGATCAAACGGACTGCCCTCAACGGAGGCTTCGACACCTCGCCGCCGCCAAAGGAAGCTACGCCGACCCCCAGCGCCGTGTCTCTCGCGGATGTACTCCCCGCCTCTTCCGAATCGTCCCCTTTCCCTTCTTCCCCCTCGCCTTCTACCCCACCCGCTCTCAGTCCTCGGCGATTGACGCGGGGGATGTCACCCTCCTCCCCCCAGCTGGAATATCCCCCGGATTTCGATCTCCCAGATTACCCCCCTCGACCCCGCTTCCGCCCCACAATGTTGGGTCTCATTCCCAGCCCTTCGATGTCCATTCTGGAGCTCAATGAAGACGAACGGCCATCCATTCTGGACGAGTTGCCGGAGGTAGGTCCCCCCGACCTCAGTCCCTCTCCCTCTGACGGGAACGCTAACCCTCTCTCCAGAAATACGAAGAAGCCGAGTCATACCACAACCTGCAACCTCACGCGCTCCTTTTCAACGAGGATATCCCGTTCGATGACGCCGATCACAACACGCGGACCCTCCTCTTTGCGCGTACCGAGAGCATCGACTATTCCAGCTTCATTTCCGGCAATCCCGAGGTGAAGCTCGGATCGCCGCCCTCACCTGCTTGCACGCTGGACCTTCGCTCTTCCATTTTTTCACCAGGCCCTTCCACGAGCACCCTCACCGACGACGGTTTCAATTCCCCGCTATCGTCGACCCTTAATTGGTCCGTCTTCGACATGCCAACCCTCGGCTCCGACCGCACCCTGGACGACACTAGCGTGTTCGGCCCGAATGACAGCGACCTGTTCGACGCCCTTGTCACCTGCGGGGGTTACTGAACTGTCCGAACTGTCGCAATTGCAAAAGCCCAGACACCGGGTCTGGTACCTGCCGCTCAAAACTACCCAGCTATTACATCTTACTTACTATTGCATTGATGTCACCAACTTGTAGAACCACGATTCCGCTCAACGTTATGCTCTGTTCTCTCGTCTGTACATACCCATCTAATGTCGTGCTCTGGTATCGCTTGCAATCACGCAATCCCTCCCTTTCACGGGCGCATAGTTTTTCTGTGAACTGTGTATCAATGTACCACGTGTTCCACAATCTCACATCATGTTCTAGTTTTCTTTGCCGCGATCTCCTTAGGGCCGCCCCTTTGTCGCTTCGCCTGGGCACTGGGCGCTACGTCTTCTATTGAGATCCGCCCTGCCGCCAGCTCCCCCCTGAGCCACTCGCTACACTGCTCTTTTGTCTCCCCTGGATGGCCAAGCTGCCACTTGATTACCTCGGCAAGCACTTTGCCCGTCCACTGGCCAGGTTTGTGCGCGCCGAGAATTCGTACGATTTCGCGCCCCTGAGGATCGGTCAACGCACATGGTTAATTGTTGGGAACTGTGGCAGATCACGGCGGCGGACTTACGTCGAGAATCGGCTTCGCGTCTACATCCCGTTGTATTCCCAGCTCATCGATGCGCTCCGCGAAACGATTGTACCTTTCGATCACTTTACCCGCATCGTCAACTGTAAGTAATAAAGCTTTGTCAGTGTATCGATTGACGATAAGCACGACGGCCCATACCGTTAAAGTTGTCTTTCGAGGTATCATAACACCCTACGAGCTCTTGAATGAGGGAAAAGAGCAATGATGTCGTCCAGTGGGCGTCGATATGCGCATTATGCACCGAGTTGTGTCGGAGGAGCAGTCCTTGGATCATCACTTTAGCTGACATGGGACAATGAAGGCTAGTCCAGATGCATACCTATTTCGACACGCTCAGAAGGAGTCTTGAACTTGTCATCCTCGACATCCGGTGCCTTGAGTAACTCGGAGGCAGAGAAGAGTGCGGGAACGCCGTCCAAATAGTGGTTCTTTGTTCCAACCTTTAAACCCTCGCGTATCACAGCCTCAACAGCCGACCGATATTTGCCTTTTTCGTCGACGTACGTGATACCTCTGTAAGGGGTGAGCGCGCATGCCATGTACAATCGCGGAATGACTGAAGTCGACGAGGAGAGCCCAGAGGAAATCAGTGGGTGTAGAGGTGGATGTCGGAAAAGGGCGGTATCAGGTTGGAGAAAAGTCTGAAGTATAGATGCGGCTGCTAGGGCAAGCGACGTTGATGAGGGCTGGGAAGAGAGGGTCGATGCGATGGCTGGTGGGATATGGAATATGAGGGGGAATAAAGATAAGTTATCGAGTAGATGGAGGGACATGAGGGGATTTCGGCCTAGTGGATACACATTATTTTCAATTCGTACCCATCAATTCGTGTGGTATCATCCTACCTCTCAACATCTTGTCTAACTCTTCGCCTACCCGTTCTCTGGTTATCTTTTGTAATAGTGCTGCCTGGACCCAACGAGGGTGATCACATTAGACGGTCCTGGCCTTCGGTGGAAATGCAAAAGCGCACCTGGATCTCGGCGTCACGGGCTGACTTCTGTAGTTCAGACACAAGTCCGAAGCCGAACCGACTGGCAAATCGGACACAACGGATGACCCGCAAAGGGTCATCCAAGAATGTCTGTTTTGGAGGGAGAGGCGTCCGAATGATCCCATTTTTCAAGTCATCGAGGCCCTGAGGCCGCCATTCAATCAATGTTTCTGCGCGCGGAGGACGGGGGTTACATTACTGCAATGGTCCTCGACGGACCTTGTATGCACATTGTAGAATAGCGAGTTTATTGTGGTGTCACGACGTAAAGCGTCTTGCAGCGGCGTGCCAAACGTCTAGAACTGCATCGAATACACGGAAAGGTAACCACTAGGATGGGTAACTCACGACATCCGTGGGTATGCGGCTATCATCAGCATATGCCTCGTCCCGTAAATTCACAAAGTCAAGATCAAGGCCTAGAACGGTGGTCTTGGCCGTCTCCAGGTGCTTCGACTGTCCAGGATTACCCTTGACAACAGCCACTGACTTCACAGGCAGACGCTTGTGCCTGCTGGCGAACTCTGTAAACTGAAGAGCGAACGCGTGACCAGTCATGTTTTCGAGTGCGATATCTATGTCATGACTGTCGGATCCTAAAAGCTGCAAGTAGTCGACGTCATTCGACGGTCCTAGCAGGGACCCAACGCACCTTATCCCGCACCCATCCTCCCGCGATACGGCACGAAGTGTGCGTGCCCTTGTCAGCCAGGTACTTGGTGCAGTCGTCCAAGAGAGTACAGAGTTGTGACTCGACCTCGGTGAGACGGATGTCAAGGCGGTCGGGGATGGGTATTGCGTTGCGATCGATATGAGCGTGTTTGAAGGATACTGAGCGTGCCATGATGCGTATTTGCGGTCTGCCCAGGGCAAGGACAGCAAGCATCGACGCATAAAGTTATGTCACGAGATGGGTATCGCGGAAATGAAATGGAGCGCGAGTTAATCTCGTGACATGAGCAAGTCTGCAATCCTTACGCGCTTTCTCTTCCCCTAACGCTCATTTTTATTTGTGTCCAGATCGACACTCTCTTTAGGACTGTGCTCTCAAGTCAACTACACAAATCCAGGTGTGTGTGTTATACGCGAGCTACTCATTTTACACGCATCACATGGGACTTCTGTAAAAGGTCGCCACAATCTTTGCCCTCTCATGTCAACTGTCCACGCCCCGGCGCTGCCCTGGGAGGCATTCAAGCCTCTGGATCCTGATATTGAGCTTCCCATCAAGTATTGGGACAATGCCGCCGAATATTGTTCCGAGGTTATAGTTGCACCACCTCTCAGTTTACAATCTCAGGTGAGTAATGCCCACGTGGCAATTGAGAAGTTAGCGTATATTCGGGTCCTTCGTGATGACTCTCAATTATATCGTGATCATACTCAACGCGAGCCTACTCTACGGATAAAATACAGTCCACGAAGAGGTACAGGTATAGAGCAACATACCGACAGCTACAGGTAATCTATGTCCATCTACAGGACGTAAATGGGTACAGGTATCAACGACAAATCACATGCCGCGGGTAACTGGCCGTAAGCGAAGGACACTTTGCAACCAGATCACAACGTCGCACATCTCGGCATTGTTGACAGCATGACCGAGCCCTTCGTATCGTCGGAAGGTCAAGAACGCCGACGGGAGGCGCAACACATCACGTAGAAATGCCATGGCCTCCTCCGAATAATACGTGGGTATCTCGGCATCATTCCTGCCGTGTCCACAGAAAATTGGCAGGTATGGCTCTGTGTGGACGATTTGCTGTGGTGATGTTAGCGCTCGCCAAATAGGTACCATCTAGCTGGCACTGACCTCGCGCCCACAGTGGGGTATCCAGCCTCCTAGGCTTATCACGCCCCCAAGCTCATGCAGTGTTGTCAGCGCCACGAGAAAGCTGAGGGCTGCGCCTTGACTGAAACCCATAAGGACGATGCGACGCGGGTCGATGCCGCTATGAACCTCGGCCTGGATCCATGCTTCCACACTGGAGACAGAGGACGCTATGGCAGCTCCGTCCCACTCGTTGGAGGCCGGTGGAAGGGATCGAATATCAAACCAGCTTGGACGATGCTGGCCCGCGTTTAAACTCACAGGCCTAGTGGGGCTGCGGTAGCGGATACGTCAGGGCTGCGCGGGAGCGTGCATCTGGAAAACATACGCTTGGGGCAGGACCCATTCAACGTTTGGCAATTGTGTTGCCATCCATTGGATCATTCCATACCATGCAACGTTGGTCTGCCCGAGTCCCTGGGTACTGTAAGTGTTGGTCGGGAATTTATGTGAGGAGCGGCATACGTGTAAGAATATCACCGTCGCCGTTCGCTGAGCCGAGGCGGGGATTCTGAGCGGGTTGCCTAGGGGCATCCTCCCTAAGTTCTACAGGTATATACAACTGTTCAGATTCATTGAAATCAGGAAAGCACAACCATATATATTTTATGACTTGGACCCATTGGCCCTAACACAGCCCCGAGCACAGAGTCCTGAGACTGTTCGAGGTATCCTCTGTTGCGCAGTCAACGACTGCGGTCTCAGTGAGAGCAACGGAGGCGGGGAGTTATGCCTTTCGGATTTAGCACTGTGCAGCGAGAAGCGACCCACGTGGGAATTGCAAATGGGGTGATGAGGTAATTCAGCTGCAGCGCACAACCTCTGCTCTCCCGCTGCTGCCGCCCACAGCTCTCGGCCACCGTCTCTCCCTTTCGAATCTTTGCACCGCCCCCGTACATACATACATTCCTTTTTCCTAATGGGCAATCTTTTTTCTTGCTGCGAGTCTTGTTGTACGTATACCTCTCAAACCTTTCGTACTCGCGCTGATCTCTGGGCGCTCCTCCCCTTCGCGTTTCAGTCCGGTCTCGTAACTCCCAATCGTATGAACCTTTGTTGCTAGAGAATGAGCGAGAGGCAGTGGCTGACCTCCTCCAGTATCTCGAAAGTGCGTATCCTCTTACTTTCAGGTGTCTAATATCCTCATCGCTACCCTCGTATATGCAAATTTCAAAGACCGGACGACGACCAATTTTTTCGCTGGTTCTCCACTTTCCGCGCTGACTACACTCTCCTTTTCCGACAATGTCGACCTCCAGCGCAGCGCGGCGCTTGCCTTTGCTGAGATCACCGAAAAAGAAGTCCGTCCTGTCGGCCGCGACACACTCGACCCCATCCTTTTCCTCCTCTCCAGCCATGACACTGAGGTCCAGCGGGCAGCCAGTGCTGCTCTCGGCAACTTGGCCGTGAATAGTGGGTCTAAATTGTGTCTCTTAGTTCTCTCCGGTTGGTAACCCATGACTAGCTGAGAATAAGTTGCTCATTGTCAAGTTGGGCGGGCTCGAGCCTCTCATACGTCAGATGCTCAGTCCCAATGTGGAGGTGCAATGCAATGCGGTCGGATGCGTAACCAATCTTGCAACACATGGTATGCCTTTGATTTTTCTCTGCCATGACGCGCGGGCAACTGACATTCTTTCTTAGACGATAACAAGACGAAGATTGCCAAGTCCGGTGCTCTCGTCCCCCTTACTCGGCTAGCCCGATCCAAGGATATGCGGGTCCAACGAAATGCGACTGGTGCGCTGCTCAATATGACCCATTCAGGTTCGTTCAACATCCCGATTACTCACTCGAAGCCCGTTGAAGAAAACCCATGTGCCATTTTTTTCAGATGAGAACAGGCAGCAACTGGTAAATGCGGGTGCCATCCCCGTCCTTGTCGGCCTGCTCAATTCTCCTGACACGGACGTTCAATACTACTGTACGACTGCCTTGAGCAATATTGCTGTCGATGGTCTGCCCTATCTTATTGTCTTGGCGCCATGGCGGAGTTCACTGATAAAGCCAAATTTGGCCTTCTTCAGGCTTAAACCGGAAAAAATTGGCACAAAATGAACCAAAGTTGGTGACGAGTTTGGTTCAGCTCATGGACAGCACAAGTTTGAAGGTACAATGCCAGGCGGCGCTGGCATTACGGAATCTCGCGAGTGATGGTGCGTGTTTCTTCGTCAGCCCATGTGCTTGCCAAATGTAAAGTTGTTTGCGCAGAGAAGTACCAGCTCGAAATTGTCAAGGCAGACGGCCTACATCCCCTTCTTCGCCTTTTGCAGTCCACCTACCTTCCGCTTATCCTTTCGTCCGCCGCTTGTGTGCGCAATGTATCCATTCATCCTCAAAACGAGTCGCCGATCATCGAGTCCGGCTTCTTGCAACCCCTCATCAATCTCCTCTCGTTCAAGGACAACGAGGAGGTACAATGTCATGCGATCTCGACGTTGCGCAACCTCGCAGCCAGCTCAGAGAAGAATAAACTCGCGATCGTCAAAGCGGGAGCGGTGCACTCAATTAAGGAGCTTGTTTTGGATGTGCCGATGAATGTACAAAGCGAGATGACGGCATGTGTTGCAGTGCTGGCATTGAGTGATGACTTGAAGGGACAGCTATTGGAAATGGGGATCTGCGAGGTCCTTATACCACTCACGAATTCGCCCAGCTCGGAAGTTCAAGGGAACAGCGCAGCGGCGCTTGGAAATCTGTCTTCTAAGGGTTAGGGTTCTATAAATCCACTGATCATCGTTCGTCACTAACGACTTTTCTTTGTACCAGATGGTCGTGGGGCTTCCGATGATTATTCTGCCTTCAACGACGTATGGGAAAAGCCGGAAGGGGGCATGCACCAATATCTCCATCGATTTTTGAGCAGCCCCGATGCCACTTTTCAGCATATTGCTGTTTGGACCATTATGCAACTTCTGGAGTCGGGGGGTTAGCATAAGGTTCCTATGATGTCTCTGAAATTTATGGCTGATTTATCTTTTAGACCCCTTGCTGATGAGCAACATCCGCTCGTCCAGTCTGCTCGTTCCTGATGTCCGCGAACTAGCGGTCTCCCGTTCCGTGACGCCGACGTCATCTACTGGTGGGACGCCACACTCGCATCGGTCTCAGGCGCGTTCGTACCAGGAGACTGAGACAGGGGATGGCCAAGGGGAGATTCAAGAGCTGGCACGGAAGATCTTGTACATTGTGGATGGGGACGAACCGGCACCTGCTAGCTCTGCACCGTCGCATGTGCAACCAGGGTCGTCTGTCGGACGTGAGTCGAATGCTAGTGGTATGGACCATGAAGAGCTGAGGAGGAGCGTACGTGATGCACTGGGAGGCGGTTCCCGCGGCCAGTATCACTGACCTTTCCTGGGACTCTTGATTTTATTTTTTTGATTCACATTCTGGATGGGAGACGAGATGCCTCCCATTTTTCTTCTTTCTCATGATTATTATTTGGTCTGCTTCACATGTGTATGACTTGTTCGTTGTCGTTTTTTGTGGCTAATACAGACCAGTGCTGTTATCGATCATGGACCCGGTGTGATTTAAGCATGTGGGAGTTAGCCTCCATTCCATTCTAACCCTGTGAATCGGAAAGAGGGAATGAACCAATCCGGACGTGGTGGCTGTGTCGAATCAGTCACATCACTCGATCATATAGATCATAGGTTGACCGTCACCGTCATTGTTTCTGGATGAGTTCCCAATTGCCAGCGTTGGTCCTTCTTTGCCATCGAAACACAAGGCGTGCATAACATACACGCATACGACCGCTTGTTCACCCCTGCCGCCTACTGTAGTCACACAGCACACAATGCACGCGTTTCACCCCCCAGGTCCGTGGCTGCCTCGTGCCTAATAAATTTGCGCGACACGTCCCTCCCCTTGATGGGATTTATACCACTCTGCCGTCCCGCCGGCCTTTTCCCGTATATCACCCCCCCAGTTTTCTATTCCTTCTCTTTCTCTTCATTCCCTCACACTTGATTGGGGTCCACGGCTGTGCCCTGGCCCTCTCTTTATCCACCTTCTGCGAATACATTTATTCTCTCTATCTTGTCCTTCCGTTCTTTGTTCCTCCACTAGACAATGCGTTTCTCTCTCGACGTTATTTTCCTCGTCCTTGCGCTTGCGCATGCCCTCGTGGGGCTCACCAGCGCCAAAGCAAACGATCCACTTAGTAGTAAACGGCACCTGCTCAAGCGCGCCTCCGACAGTTTTCACAAGAGAGCCCTTCATCACAGCGCCGGTCTGGCGCGAGACCTTCGCATCGCGTTCAGAGGCCTTGGCAGGTCAGACGCTACACGCAGATCCTTAGTGGCCAGGAGCAACAACAAGCCATTCTGCATATCCAACCCCGCCGGTTCCCCGGACCAGACGAACTCGACCTCGAACGCAAACCACACACCCGGCAGCTCCTCATCGGGTTCAGCAACGAGCACTAGAAAGGGTTCTCCAACCTCCACTGGTGCCCCCGGGGCCAATCCGACTTCCAATTTCCACGTTGTGCAGTCCTACGTGCGTGTCTAAAACCAATTTGCCGCCGTTTCTTCCGCCGGCCCGTGACTTTGAAAAATTTGCTGACCACTGTTCTGGGATCCCAACAAATTGATTCCGATTCCGTATAGTCGGGAAACACGTTTTTCTCGGGATGGAACTTTTTCACCGGCGGTGATCCGACCAATGGGATCGTGCAGTATGTCGACCAGCCAACAGCGGTGGGTGTTGTACTCGTAGTCGGGCATTTTGCGCCGGGTGCCTCTCCATGACCCGTTCCTGACTCTTTCCGCAGCAATCGAACAACTTGATATCGATCAACGATGCTGGCCATGCCATTATGCGTGTCGACACTACGCCCCAGGTTACGGGCAATCGCGATTCCGTGCGCATTCAAACGCAATTCAGCTTCACCGGCGGACTTGTTATCATGGACAGCGTTCACATGCCCACGGGCTGTGGGACGTGGGCCGCGTTCTGGACCAACGGCGAGAGTTGGCCGACAACGGGCGAAATCGACATCATCGAGGGTGTGAACGACTACACGAACAACCAAGCTACCGTACACACAGGCACTGGCTGCACATTGCCGAACAATCTCGATGTTTCAGGGTCTCTTGTTAGTGGCACGAACTGTGCAGCGGTTCAGACAAACAACCAAGGGTGCGGTTTTCGGGACAGTCAGACCAATTCGTTTGGAGCTGCGTTCAATAACAATGGTGGGGGTGTCTTCGCGAGTGAGTTCTCTCATTTCTCCCCTAAACGCGCTTTCGGCGTGGCCCTCGATACTAATTTGGGTCCTTGGCAGTGCTTTGGGACGATTCGGGTATATCCATCTGGTTCTTTGACAGGGAAAACATCCCGTCCGATATCACCGCCTCTGCTCCGGTTCCTGAAGGTTGGGGGATACCCACCGCGTTCTGGCCTGCCAGCACTTGCAATCCGTTCCAGTTCTTCCAGAACCACGGGGTGATCTTCGACACCACTCTGTGCGGTGACTGGGCAGGATCTGTATGGACGGCGACGGGCGTCCCGGGTCAGGAACAGAGCTGCGCACAGCGAACTGGGGTCGCCACGTGCCAACAATACGTGCGGCAGAATGGCGCGGCACTTTCCGAGGCCTGTAAGTTTGCCCCATTCCACTCATCAACGTTTCCTTGGCTCCATTGCACCCCATCGCATGTGATGCGGTGCATTCTTCGGATCAGGTCGGCTGAACTTTTTCATTGGGACAGATTGGGAAGTCAAGAGCGTGAAGATCTATCAGAGCAACTCATAGAAAACGCCCCTAACGCACCGTCATTCACACATACCATCGTCACGCACGCAAGCAATCGAACGCAACTATCTAAACAAACGGCACACATGAACGATCGGAATATTGCATTTATTTAACTCTGTAACGTGTACTATATGGGGTCGTAAAGGTCGAACTCTGTGGGGACTGTTCTCTCAAAGGATATTAGACATATCGACAGTGCTATGGCAGTATGTACGTCCTCCACGGGTGATTGATATATAGATGTACCAGTATGTAGCATGTTGTACACAATATACAGTAATTGTCGAATCGCTCATGAAGTCCGTGTGTGCGTGTGATAGGCCTAGCGGGTACCAAAGTACGACGGTTTTCATGTGATGACCGACAAGGTCAACGCCAAGGGTGGAGAAGGGTTATGTGTGCGTGCCCACGACGAAATGCATGTGGAGCGAGCGTGTAATACGTGTAATAATCGAAAGTGCGATCGACATGGCGCCAAGCCGCACGCGCCATACACTTTGCCCCTCTTCACGTTCACGCACCACACCGTGCACGACACCCCGCCCGCAAAACCCAGTAAACCAATCAACCTGAGATCCCCGAGATCCCACTTCGCTCTATCCTACCCCACCACACACCAACCATTATGTCCCCCCAGCAAGTTCTAACCCCAACCCAACGTTCCAGCTGGTAGCTTACTACTGTAGTTCTATGATTCTACTTCACGACCGTGGACCAATATATTAACGATTAAAAGCGGTTCTACTTTTTCGTCTTTTTGCCCTCGACGAACAGCACCCTCCGTTTCACTGCAGAAAAAGAATGAACAAATAAAGGAATTTGAGCACACGTTCGCACTGTCGGAATTTGTAGAGATGATGGTGATGATAACGAGAAGTCACACCCCCGCCCCCTCCTCCTCTTTTCCTTCGCTCGCCTCAACTCCCCGAAGAAAAAGGCGCGGAAAGGAGGAAGAGGTGAAGGGGACGAACGGAAGATGATAGATGGGACGAAACGAGACGGGAATGGGATGGGATGGCACACACACACGAACCTTGTGGATCATACTTGACGGCCGCTAGCTTTGGACCCAACCGAGGGCGCTGCGTGGTGTAGAAGAAGCCGGTTTGTGCGGTCGAGATGAGGCGGACGATGAGCGTGCTATTTTTGGTTGTCGTTGTGAGCATCACACACCACGAAGTGGTGAGAGGTTCAGTTGGGGAGGGTGCGCGTACGCACCGGGCTTTGGCCTTGCCCGCCATCCTGAAATCTGTCTTTTCTTTTCGAGGGTTGGTTTGGGGGGCGTTCGGTTCGGCGCGCAGCTGATACCGACTCTACTGTTGTGCTTGTGTAGAGGCAGTGAGAAAATGTGGGAAACCAAACGGATACGTCCCGTGATCACACGAGTGGTAAATTAAAGTGTATCTTCCACTGAGGGATTTAATGACCACAACGCAGTGACGGTTGGCGTGATTTATTCAAGATGGTAATACAGCTATATTAAAAAAAGGGAAAGAAAGTAGATGGACATAACGCAACCGTGACTTTCCCTGTCTCCCTCAGTCGCCTACACGGTTAGATGACACTAGCAGCCATAACAAGTTAGAGAGCAGCAAGACCAAAGAACCAGCACCAGAAGAAAGGAACCTATTTGTACAGCACGTTTGGGTGGGAATATACCAATAGTCCAAAAACTCGAGTACGGATGGAATATAGCACCACGGGTGGAAATTCGTACAAAAGAGTTGATACCAGCCAAAACATGTACATGCAGTGATTAGGGCACAAACGTAAAAAAAAATACGCGGGAAGGAATTGGAGAAAGATGGAGCAGAACAAGGAATTGGGGAGAGAAATCGAGGCTTATGAGGGCCTTGGAGGTGAGAGATGGGCCATGATCATTGTTCCAAGCCAGTAGGGCCCTGGAGGGATGCCATCCAGATCCTCGTTTTATACAATCTACGTCGTGGATGAGTAACCGAACTGAGTGACGGGTAACAGAAGGCGCACCGAAATAGTTCCCGTACCAACTCTCGGAAGTCGATCCGCTTCTCAGCAACGAAGTAAAACGTGAGTTTACGTCGATCCCTACAGCAAAAAAGTGGGTAAACACGGAATGCTCAAAGATAAATAAATAAATTGAAACCCCACCATTGATATTCGGCGTCTACAACTTCCATGGGCAACTTTTTCTGCCGAACTTTGTTTTGGCACAGCTGCAGTGCTTTGACTTCATCTTGCATCTTAGCCACCAAGAGCCTTCAAAAACATATGAGCCTCTCGGACCAACAGAACGTATGTGTGCCCGAGTACGTACTGCGCGTCTTGTGTGCCTGCTTTCCCGTAGATCATCTTTGGGTTAATCTCTTTCTTAGACCCAGCACCGCCTGCGCTAAGCGGGGCATGCTCCCCAGGGGTCGTAGGCGTATCTCCGTACCCAACATGCGATGACTGTTGTTGTTGCTGCTGCCTTTGGAATGCTTCAACCTCGGCCAGGGTGATGGTGTCATTCACGACCTTGCCTAAGTCTTTTCCGCGGTCCGCTTCAACAATCACGAGATCACCAACGCGAATATCCATACTGAGGTCGGTTGCATAGAACAGGTCAGTTCGGCCCGCCTTGAACTCAACAATGTATAGTGGGCACGATGCCGGCACGGCATGGAGAGGTACACCCTTGCCAAGGTCGTTGATCGATTGACGAGGTTGTGGCAACTGAGAATGCGCATCTGACGACCGACGCTGTATCGGATTTGAGAGAAGGCCATGGCTTTCAGCGTGTGGATGCTGCTGTTGCTGCTGCAACGAGGGAGCACGAGGAGAGATGGGTGAACGCGTCGCAAAACCGCCATCATTGTTCGCTGGCTGTGAGATATACTTGATACCTTGTCCCGGAATGAAGCGGGCTGTCAGGACGTGCTGGTTTTGTGGCACCGGGTCCTGGAAATCGTGATGGCCAATTGATGGGGACCCACCCGACGAGAGTCCGCTATCGTTGGGCTCGCCAAGGGTCTGACGACCACCAGGAATTGTCAGGTTGAGGTTTTGATATGGTGAGAACCGTTCGGGTGAACGGCTAAGGGGTGCATAAATGGGAAGTGACGAGGGCTGGCTTGGTGGTAAACCAGACGACGATGAGACAGGCCCTGGGCCGTCTTTTCCGAGCGAGAGCATATTAAGGTCACTCGCTAAGTCATCATCACTGAGTAGTAGCCCACCACGGCCAAGGGATGACTGGCCGAAGACTTGGCCTGGCGTCCGTGTAGGTTCGTCATCTGCGCCAATGCCGGGAGCATTGAAACCAACTATACCGCGCCGCGGTTGGACAACGCTTACACTGTGTCGTCGACTCGTAGTACCACTCCCCCCACCGTTAGTGTTATCGTGCATGCCAGTGCCGGACCACAATTCACGGAACGCGGAGCCGTCATCGAGTAGAATATCGTTAACGTTCCGAACAAAAGGGCTCATGTTGGAGATGTCAGCTGGATGGCTGCTGTAGGGGGAAGATCGCAAGTTGAGGTCGGGGGAAATGGGGGAGGGAAGAAAACGGTCATCGAACGACGCTTTGAGCGATGTACCAAAATAACCGTACCGGTTACTCGCGAATGTCTTGGTCTCTGCAATGCGTCCAGGAATACTGAGTGGGTTGGACTCGAAACCGGAGTCATTCCAGACACCATGGCCAGGTTGGCCAACGTTACTTCCGAGAGCACCGGGGCGCGTCACGAGAGATTGCGACCGGCTCCGTGTAAGATCGGCGGCGTAGGAGCGCCCACGCGATGACATGGACGGAATAAACCGTTCATCATACGTGTCAGATGTGGCTTCTGACTCATCATCCTCAAAGGTCGACGCGAACGCCCGAGCCTCACGCATGGCGGAAAGACTGGTCTGAAGGGTGGGAGCAGTAGTAGAGAAAGAGGAA
>Ga0307512_10000701_pt1 | contig 49860 bp, 51 predicted proteins | sample 14_EM_MG_FD_200267 | JGI IMG/M metagenome (GOLD analysis project Ga0307512, IMG submission 200267) | Populus trichocarpa ectomycorrhiza microbial communities from riparian zone in the Pacific Northwest, United States - 14_EM | ecosystem: Host-associated > Plants > Roots > Unclassified | place...
GGGCTGGCTGCTGCTGGCGATGGCAGGCAGAACAGCTGAGAATCGCATACTAGCTTCAGTAGCAGCAACAAAGCTGCTGAGACGATTAAAAGAATTGTCGGGCTGCTCTATGAGCTTCTCCGGAAGGTAATCAAGGAAGTCCTCATCAAAGCTGCCCTAATCGTTGTGAGGTTGTGCCATCGCTGGGTCTGTACCAGTTGAGTGGATCCTTCGGCGGATCATGCTGCAGATATTGTCTATCTTTTTGGCTTCAACTTCTGGCGAGGAAGAACGAAAATCCGCATTCGGATGACAAAATACATCTGTGCATGCATTATTAACCGCGTGATTAATGTTTCTTGTAACGCACATGCGTTGTGCTCCACCTCCTGGACCAAACTCTGGCGGGACCGTAAACACACCTGTTTTCCTGGCCGACAGACAATGGTGGATGGCCATTGCGGTGAGGGCAATGAATGTCAGGTTGACTTTATCAATCAATGATCTAACTTTCATTCCCATTTGTTGTATGCCATAGAAGTATGTCCGGTGAATAAGATCCACAATTTCAGTCGCTGCAAATTGAAACTTGCACTCCTAAATTGATTGTCAAGACAACGATTAAACAAGAAGGGAACTTTGAACTTACCTCACAAACGTTTATGGGGCATGTAAACCTGTCATTGCCCAATAGCCAGGCTACCACTATCCGGATCTCTGTAGGCGACTGTGTTCGAAATCTGTAAATAGAGTCGATTGAGGTCTTGGAGTGGTATACCATCGCTGCACAGGAGCAAGTAATCTTTGCGAGAGCCTGATGCACAATGTCAGCAATGAAAACAATCGTTGAGATAATTCATTTACCACTGAAATGTAGGCACGTGCAGGGTCTGAGTTTCTCTGGGCTGGATCAATCCTGGCGATTTCCTCATACCACCAACTATCAATCTGGGCGGTCTTCACCGCATTCGTGGCAAAGGGATTAACAAACATCGCAGAATTGATAGCTATTGGCTTGACACGTGCCATGACCATCACCGGAACGCCTGGAAGGGTAGTCTGGGCATTGTATTCTGTGCCGACGATGAGGCCTGTCACGTCGTCAACAAAGGGCTCATATTGCCACAGATTTCCAGCTTTCCATGCAACCAATTGCTCACCGGCATCGTTTGGATCCTTCATCCAGTAAATATATTCATTAGCGGCCGGATTCAATCATTCAAACGCTTAATTCGATACCTTCTTGGATGCCAGCGGCGCAGGCTTGCGTTCATCCTCCTCCTCCGAGACAATATTGACCTCCCGATGCTCAGGATGTGGGGGTTGCGCCAACGTAGGAGTTAATTGAGTCGCTGCAACTCGTTTTCCAAGTGTCGACGTGAAGGAATCTTTTGATGGCCGCTTGCCCATGGCTTTCTTGGATGGTCGCTGAACAGGCTCATCGTCGGATTCTGAAATGTCATCTCGAAAATCATTGGGATTGTCGGGTATCCTGCTGAGATTGTCATCGAGATCCTCGTCATGGATAGATCGTCTGCTTCTCCTGGTGCTGGAATGAAGAGGAGGAGGAGAAGTGCGGCGCCTTCTTGTCATGATTTAAAGAGGTGGTGAGTGATAAGTACGAAAAATCAAAGGAGTGACTAAAGGAAATGTGAATGAATGTAGAGTAAATGAATTGAAGCGTTGTGGAAAGGAAAGAAAGCGTGGATATGATTAAAAGCATCATCGTGATGCGTCTTTTAATCCTGTCAACGATTCAAGGATCTTGGCTTGTCCCGCCACCCTCACTTCCAACTCCTTGGATGGAGGGGAACTAGGAACTAAGAATGGCATGTGACAAGCATGCCGTAGGGTTGTTGATTGGCTTCCTTTGGCAAAAATCGTTCTCGCAACGAGCTAAAAAGCGTTTGCGTTTCACTAATCATTTGGGCTAACTTCTGCTGGGTAAAGATACTGAACTACCAATTACATGAAAGCCATACACGGAGTCCTATCGCTGCCACTATGCCATTCCCAAAAATAAACATCTCAACGATTAATCCCAACATCGTGAACTCTCAACATAGCCCTTCATGCATGAATATGAATCATGTAATAATACAATAAACAAACCACCAAAAGGAGACCCAAAACCTCACCAAGAAACTCCAAATTATCACCCATCCGTCCACCCTCCAAAGTGCCAGAAAAATACCCACCCACAATGCAAATCATCAAACAACCGTCCAGCCAGTGCATTCCATCCTCACAACGACTAATTTGCAGCTGGGCGGCTGCTTGTACGCTTCCTATTGGCCACAGAGCCTGCAGCGGGAGGATTCACAATGTAATCGTGCTCGTGTAGCCAAGCCACATCCTCATTAGCAACAACGCTTCGCTCGTAATCGGCAAAGAGACCAACAGCACAGTTTCGGATCACTTCAAGGTATCGCTGCTGTCTGATTATCCTCTTTTGATGCTTCCGTTCAAGCTTTTTGAACCCTGTTTTCGTCGTCGGAAAGCTTCTTGGATTAGGGCGCCACGTCTCAACATCATCATCCGATTCCTCCCCGATATCGTCGATCATATCCTCGGCTGGAGGTGGGAGGATGTTATCCAGAGGATGGTAGCTGCGGCCACCACGCATAGGCGTCTGGGCACCATCTGTGCGGTCAGCTTGTTGGCCATGATAAACGACGCACAAACGTGTTGGGTTGCTTAATTTCATCGCCACCTTTACCCATCCGGCAGCAGAATTGTTATTGAAGATTGGGGTAACATTACAGGCGTACGGACCACCATCTCCATTAGGCTCCTCCAGGCAGCCCCAAAGCTCTCGGATTTTTGGCCTGGGGTCTGGCAGACTGGCGATTGCAGCATTCACGATTGACAAAATGTTCGTATCGACGATTGATGTAATTATCGGAAGTATCGATCCATCATCCCCAGGCCAGTGCCCTGAGAATAGCTGAGGATTGTTTTCACGCACCCTCTTCCCAGCAATATCGGGATCCACATGAGCGATGGTAAAGCTAAATCGCTCGACAAGGAAATCGTTCGAGGCGTTGCAACGCGCCTTTAGTGGCGATGACCTGTGACCCGAGGTTCTTTCCTCGTCGTCTTCTGGATCTACACAGCATCAGGAAGAGCAAAAGAAGCATCGGGGCGATGAAATACATACCAACGTGCACGGGTTTCCTCGTCTTAGTCGGGGTTAATTCGAGCCTATTCTTCCTTTGCCGAAGGCCAATCTCCGCGAACTGGACCAGTGCTGTCTTGAGTTTCTGACCATCGAGGTTAGTGTTGTCTGCCATATACCGTTTCCAAAGCGGCCTTGTAGACTACAGTTCACTGATTCGAGTAACCCAACGATTGATTAGGAGATCGCATTGGTCGGGGCCGGCGCCTTGCTTGTGGATGATGCTCATGGACTGGGCAATCTCCCAGATGCACTCCCTCACTTTATTATCTATCCATTGTGTTGTCAAGCCACCCTTATCCTGCCAAATCCCCATGGTTTCTGCTGCCCATTGGCTGAATCCAACACCGGGGTTCTCGGCCCAGACACGGACTTCAAGAGTCGCCATCTGGATTGTATTAGCATCAGCGACAACTGATTTCGGCAACCAGAAGGCATCACATTCCATTTTAGGTTGTCATCGGTGGTCAATGATTGTGTGGTGGATATCAAATGCTTGTTACTCTAAACAAGCGTCGGGAGTGTTGAATATATTGTCAAGGGTGATGAGATGCGATAGCAGAGGTGAGGAGGGTGTGTCGAAGGTTCTGCAGATTGTAAGTAAGGTGGGCAGGCTAGGCACATATATATATGGGCTTGGAGGGTTTTCTTGATCCAGCGACATCATCTTGGCTGCAATTCAGGTAGGAGGCAATTTGCTTCGCATCATCTAAGCACCCTGATTTGTTGACTGAATGCTTAAGTTCATCACAAAGCCAACTGAAAGCATGCTCTGCAGTCATATCTCACTCGTTTGTCCTTGCTCTAGTTCTTGTACCCCGCGATGATGTCCCTGAGTTGGTATCTAAGAAGCATGCACGGTTCATGTAAGGTACGGACATAACATAATGTCACAACCATAAATCAAGCAATGGGCGTAGGAGGGGCTTGTGAGGGTGCAAACCAATCGCTGTGACGAGCTGAATGAAGATGCGGTATGCTTTTCGAGATCCAAGGTATGTTGAAATTGCGAGAGCGAGTAAAAACTTTTGCAAATGTGTGAAGGAGGATGAGAGAAATCCTATAAGAGTGGTAGGACCCCTTTTTGGAAAAAGTAAATTGCGGTGCGGCTTTTTCCGAGGACAGCCGGCTTGTAATAGTGTGAGTAGGTAAAAGACCGTCGAGACGCTTCTTAACGTTGTTCCAACAGTTCATTTTGCTAACGAAACATGGATCTTTGTCAACTTTGTCTTCACTGCTCGAAGACGTACTCCTACATCGATGCTTATATCACTCACCTCCGTCGCAACCACAACGAAAGGATAGTGTACATATCTGTCGAAAAATTGCCAGATGATGGTTTGGCGATTGAGCACGATAGTATTTTACTTCCATTCGTTCACGAAACGCATCACGACCCTTTTCTTCACCCTTCCGACGATGATTCCAGCGATACAGAAGCTGACACCGAGAATGTGTGTATCAATCCAGAGCAAACTCCAGTTCGGACACGTATTTGTGGTACTCCACACTTGGACAACCATCTGGCCGGCAAGCCTGTTAGTAACGAGTATTGCGATATCTTCGACGATGAAAGTGATCTATTGTCACGGTTTTCGTGCGAGGAGGAGTATCGATTAGCGCACTGGTGCGTCAAGCACAACTTGAGCAGAGCTGCTATCAATGAGCTTTCAGAAACCCTACAATGGGAACCGTCGGCAACTTCACTTCGTCCCACACTGTATTCAAAAGGTTGAACGAAATGTCCTACGCAACGGGCATCGACTCTTGGAAATCCGGTGAAGTGGGTTACAATTGTTTGGCTGAACCAAACAACCTTCGCGACGATGATTACACACGTTTCCTTTACCACAATCCTTTTGCATGCATTGAGTTCCTCATGCAACAGGCTGCGTTCAGGGAACATATGTCGTATGCTCCAGCAAAGAAATTCAATGATGCTGGGGAACGTATCTACTCAGAGGTGAAATCAAGCAACTGGTGGTGGAATGAACAGGTATGTTAGTTGAATTTCGTCATAACTACGATGATTTTGACCGCTTCATTAGCTACGGTGGCCGCTTGAAGCTACGATTGTCCCTTTATTCGGCAGTTCAGACCACTCACATCTTACAAACTATCCGGGCGACAAGAAGGAAGGGCCAATATATTTGAGTCTTGGAAACATCGACTCGACGATTAGATGAAATCCTTCGAATCTTGCAAACATCCTTGTTGCCCTTCTTCCTGTTCCTCCGAAATATCACTTTAAAGGACATGGAAAGACAACTGCCGTGAAGGAACAACAAATCCACAATCGGGATGTTGTAAGGAATGTCTTCGAGCTTATTTTTCGTTCTCTCGATGGGCTTTTCAACACTCGAAAGCTTGTGCTTTGTGCGGATGGTCGGATGCGGCAATGTTATCCTGTCATCTGTGCATGGACGGCTGACTACTTCGAAAACATTCACTTGCATTCAATCACGCAGCCCCATTGCCCTGTGTGCGAAGCACTGAAATCGTCATTTGGAGAAGGGAATTCATTGGCGTGGCAATTGAGAGACTATCAACTATACTTCCAAAAAATGATACTCGCGACTCAGGGAGATGAGACGGAGAGACGGGAAGCAAGATAATATCCGGAAGATCGAGCAGTTGGAAGCTGAGAAGGGGTCATCTGGCATATGAAATGCATCTCTCTGACAACTATTATCGTACCCGATATTCTTCATACCATCTATCTCGGTATGCTCAAGCATTTGATGGACTGGGTAACGTCCTTCCTGGAACAACATTCCAGGATCGACAAATTCAACCAACGCTGGGTGATGATGCCTCCATATCCTGGCTTCGCTCGATTCAACAAGCCAGATTGCCAGGTGACGCAATGGAGTGGTAAGGAGATGAAAGCACTCGGGCATGTGATTGTTCCAGTTTTGACGGCGACTCTATTATACCCTTTGGTGAGCCAACGGATTCCCTTTCACAGAAGCCCTGTTTTGCATCAAGAACTCAGTGTAATTTCACCTTATGGCACAGTACCGGTACCATACTGAGGCCACGATCGAGTACATGGAGAATTATCTGGAGGAGTTTCATTGTCACAAGGATGTTTTCAGCCTATTCCGCCCCAGTAAATCTACAAAGAAGATATCGGAAGCCTTGAAAAAGCAGCTAACTTTGGACAAACAGTAGGAATGGAAGAGTGACCCCGCTTGGAGCAGTCTTTCTGCGGCTGCAACGCATCGTCGTATTGATGAAGATAAAACCCAGATCGAGTCAGAAATTGCCCAACATCTTGTCGACGAATCGGATTTCAACTTTGTGAAGATGCATCTCCTGAACCACTTCTCTGACCATATCTGCCAGCTTGGCAACCTCTTAAATGTAAGCTCTGAACTCCCAGAAAAAGCGATGATGGATCTTAAACAAGCGTACCGACAATCAAATCGTCATGACTCCTCCTTCCAGATTTTGCAAACGAAAGCCCGAAAAGAAATGTTTCAGTATCGAGAGCTGATTGGAAACGCTGCAAAACAACGTCGCGACGATGATATGCCACTATCCAAAGCGCCTATCAAGCGAATGATGAAAAACCCGCCACCAGAAATCAAGACCCTTGATGACTTGGCCGAGTGGTGTGCAATGCCAAACGGGGAGCTACAGAATCACATTGCTTGGTGTTTCAAGAGATTTACCGACTTCACAGACTATGTCGAGCACGATCAGTATTTCAGTCGTCTCAACGATGCAAAATACATTCGGTACAACTCTGTAGTATTTCCGGTGACGTCTTTTCAATGCGATGAGCAAGCAGTTCATATGGTTCGTTGCACTGGGTCCACAAGGTGGAGAAAGCATAAGCCACGAAGAAATAGTACAGTGCTTCTCTGGATGGGGACGAGTCTGGATAGCCGCATCAAGTCGATTGCGGGACTCATTCCCGCACGGTTGAAGTGTCTGTTCGTCGTCGAGGATGCTGAATCGAGCGTTAAAAGGCTTCTCGCCTTGGTTCAGACGTTTGCAACAGGGCCGATATGTCAGACTGCTGGTATGGTGATTGTCGAGAAGAGGCATCAACCTCCGATGCAACCCTTGCACGATGGAAGCTACCGTCGTAAGCCTCTTTTCGGCATCGGAACCACTTATACTGTCCCTATAAGCGCGATCCAAGGAGCTGTACACGATCTTCCGCTGACGCCGCAGCCAGATAGCTCGCGGTGGTACTTGAGCAACACAATTGACTTGAATGCTTTCAATTTGTTTTACATGTAGATTATTCAACTTGATGCTTGAAGTAATCATTGCAGCGATATATACAAATCTGATGTGTTTCCTCTGGGTGTCATAATGTTTGTAATGGGAGTTGTGCAAGCTTGTGTATAATCGATGTCTCAAGGGATTATTTAGTTAAGAATATTCTTGAAATCAATGTAACAGTTCAAAAAACCGTCGAAACAATTAAAATCTAGATGACCAATGTGAAAGAAACAAGTGCAATAAATTAGCTTACATGACTAAACACGTTTTGAGATGTTGTGACGACGTGATCACATCATTGAACGCTTCAAAGCATGGTGGAAGATTGTAAATAAGTCGCTCGGATTATTTGTGGAGAATGTGGAGAAGGATCGGTGCATGGAGTACATTTTCAGAAACCAATTTCACTTTTTGCTGATGTCAACAGATTGAACGAATTGATATTCTCATATGTAGAAGTCACAGTATAACGTTAGAAGCTGTGAATGAATTACTCTGTAGTGGTTGAACATTCTAACAGCTACATACTTGGTGCAATATAAACTTGATATTGAATAGAGTTTCAATTCAATTACTTGTTCAGTGTGAAAATTGAATAGGACAACATCAAATATTCAGAATATGAACAATCGGTAGATGAAACATTAGTATGGTATTAGTTTTCGTGTGGAAAGAAGTTTCAATGATAGCCTCCAGAACTTGTAGAAGTGTGGAAAACATTATAATTTAGAAAAAAATTGAAGTTAGTACTTGACAAAGAGTGAAATCGCTGAGACAGAAGTAATTTTTGCAACTCTGTAATATAGTAACAGTACCTGCTGGCATGTAGATCAACTGCTGTAGATAACTGAATGCAGCTGAACTATACTTTTGGTACAGTGTACAACAAATTTTCAGCAGTTTTGGTATTGCCAGATAAAGTCAAAGCAATATCTATTATGCAACATAATTCTCATTACAGATTCGATATAATTGTCTTTTTGGCAAAGTAGCTATATCATCTCTACTGGACTATAAGATGGCAATAGACAATTATATCAACTCAACTAAGATTGAGCTGCATATTTGCAGTATGTATTAGATATTGTATCAAAAGTAGAAGAATGCATGCCATATTGCTCTTATTGACAATTATTACATAATATTCAATTTCAGGGCTTCTCAGCAGTCTGTCTAGGAATTGTGACATTACTGTTCCGGCCATGAAGTATCAACTTTCTGATATCCATCCAATGATCGCATGATCATTTATCAGAATATGCCCTATTCTCATAAGATAGTTTAGTATTAAGTTACAATTCATTGATAGTATATCACTATACCAATTTAACTGATAATGTTGGATGCTACTACCCAGCAAATGAAGAGTAACTCTGAATCATCTTGCTTTGGCTATCCAAATAGTGCTAAGTGTAGTAAACAGCATACTGGGGTAGATTTAAAGGTCAAAAAATGGATATTGTTAAAAGGTATAGTCAACATCTTGTAAATTGCCTCTTTGATAATCTCAATACCTCAACACTTGAAGAGACTATTCCAGATCCTGCTTAATTGCATGTGAATAAGTTTTCTCTCATTGTTGCACCATTTCCACTCTCTTATTATTATCATAATCTCCAGAAATTTTTTCACATACTGTATTCCATATCGCATTGCTATACTAACTCTGATCTAATCTGCACATTCCCTAGTAACATTGTTTCGATACCATATGGGAAAGTGTATTCTACACCGTTTGCTATTGATAATAATATGAATTCCCTAGATATGTATAACTTTGCCAAGCAGCTTATGAGTAAGTACTTATAAATTCTAATTCAAACACATTCAATTAGCAATATAATAAGACCCAAGTCAACAGCTTTTAAGTATAATATTAATTTCATTCATTCCATTATTACAAAATACATTACATTTTGTCGGAATATGTAAAAGTATGCATATTTGGAACATCTACTGTACAAGATATAGTAGAATGCATTTGTAGTATTTGTTTGGAACTGCCACAATACAACTACTATACAGATGAACTAGTGACAGATGGAATTCCCATCTGTTAGTATATATACCTCTACTCACCCCAATACCTCTAAAGATATTTTCAGTCACTATATCAAAAATTAGCAGTATGCAACTATAGTGGACATATATTTATTCAGCAAAAAGCAAATAATAGTTCCAATGATTATAACTGTACCTCTGACTTAAAAGAAGCACATACTTAATTACTGCTCTCAGTATTATTCAACTGCAATAGCAGCATTCATACAGTGCTTCAAGATATGTATTCCAGATTACCACAATGTAGCATACTTATTCCACTGTCTATTTATTTACTTCTCAACTCATTAGTACTTTCCAAGTGTTGATAGCAGAATAGACAATACTTTCTTTCTTTCATGTTATACACTGAGTACGTTATACCTGATATCTTGGAATCATCAATGGGTGTTAACTACAGTCCAGTATTAGATATCTCCTCTATTCTTTCAATATTACTAGGCTAAACAATAACTCCATTGCCAACCACTTCACTATTACTGCCCATAATCTACTGTCCATTATTGCTAGTCATTATCACGTTGAAAATAAACCTCTGAGAAATGCCTCTCCTTCTGTATTTCCAATCCTGCCTTCAATCTCTTCAGGTAACTCCAATATATTCATTACCAGCCAGTATTTTGTAACAGAACCAGCTAGTGAACATATTAATACTGTTAGTACAGTGAATAACAATGGAACCAACCATATTATAGAGACAAACAACATAAATTCAATGCATGGCAAAAGGAATTTGGGTAAAGCAGAGTCATTGGCTGAAGCAGTCCGATCAAATAATTTACAAACTGTAATGTCAGAACTGATAATGTACCAGGTGATATACTATGTCATCAGTGAGGTATCTAATAGGAATAATCGCACACAGCAACATTCTACTGGGAACAAATCTCAGGTATCAGAGTTACATTTCATATCTTTATATGTGGTGTCAAAATTTGATTGAATAATTCAAGGAAATTTGAATCCACATTTCAGTAATTATGAAGATGTACAATTTATGTATCTGTTGTATGAAGTTTTCTTTAGTCTTGAGTCATGTAGAGTGGCTATTGGACCTTTAGGTAACATTTCTAGAATGTTATTATTTGCATAAGCATATTCTTTATACGATACACTCATATTACAGGCCTTGATTTGACAATAGAAGTCCAACATTGAAAAGCTGGATATTGATGGTTGGATCATATTATTTACACAATGATCTATTATTATCACAATGTGATATAAGTCAATTCCATTGGTACTATATTGGTGTATATTGGAGTTGGCTTTTTGCATGTATTTCTACTATTTTGAAACATTGGCAATAGTGCAAATTGCCTATAGACCGTGCGACCCATACAGACACATAGGCAAGGCTCATAGCAAGCTCCCTGAGGACCCCTGCACATTGCGTAGGCTATGGTCCTCCATAGTTGATTGGCAGAGCAATATAGGTGGGCCTATGGACCTATATATGATTGCAGTGGGAGATAGACCTACCTGTTGTTACAGCCTGGTGCCTTTGTTGCTATACCAGTCACACTATCACTGCGAGTTCACAATCTAGCCTGCTGGTACCTGAGAGGCTGCTTGAATGGCTGCTAGGATGGCTACTTGAGGGACTGTTTGAGAAAGCCGTGCATGATAAAGCTGTACTTCAGGATTTGAGTTTTCCACAGGAAGCATTTCACCAACTGAAAACTCTGAGTTTCTGGAAGCTTTGGTGAATAGAAAGTTTTAAGTCTGTTAAAGCTTGGACATTCATGTTGCTGTAGTCAACCAACCTACTCAACTAAGTACTTTTGGTACCATCACCATCACTATCACCATTACCATCACCATTACCATTACCATTACCATTACCATTACCATTACCATCACCATCACCATGACCACCATGACCATTGGTACTTGGCTACATACACCCAAAATTGGTGGGAAATGTGCTGCAGACTCTGCTGAAAGTACTGAGTTGGAGATCTGCCCTCTCCGCGATTCAACTGCCGATGTTCCCTGCAGAATCCAAGGCTGCAATTGTTAACTCCGTGACCTTGAGGTGATATGAGATCTGGTTATTGAGGCCACAATAAGAATAAGATTCAGACTACCATATTGACCAATTGTATATTTGTGGCCAACATATGATGCTGGCCCTATGCCACACACAGCATGCTACACACCGCCTGCCACCCGCCATCCACCACCAGCCTCATGCCTCCCTCTGCAAGCACCTGAGCAAGTCTCTGTAATGATTATGCAGAAGCATACAGGGAAGCAATAGTCAAGTGAGAGTAGAAGTCTCATTCCTCTTGGGAGTGTACTTGGGAGCATAGAGCCAAATAGGCTGGGAGTGTATAATCAACAGCAATTGGGAGAATATTTGAGACCAACTTGGAGGTGAACATGGGAGTATACTTGGAGTGTACTTTGGAGCTGATTGACAGTGTACTTGGGATCATATAGTCAAGCAGGCTAGTAGTGTATCATCAATTGCAATTGGGAGTGTACATGAGAGCATCCTCAGGGGTGTGCGTGAGTTTTATGAGTGCTTACTGGGGAGTGTAGAGTCAAGCAGACTGGGAGTGTGCCATTGAGTGCGTTTGCAAGAATCATTTAAAGTGTGCCCGAGTGAATATGTGAGAATATACTGGGAGGTGAACTTTGCAGTATACTTGGTCAGTAGTTGGAAGTGCTTTGAGTGCTCATTTGCAAGCACGCGGTAATGCAGGCTTGGAGTGTCCCCTCCAGAGCAATTGCGAGCATCCGTGAGAGGATACTGGGGAGTGTACTTCACAACATACTCGGAAGTATACTTGGGAGTGTACTTAGGAGCATCCTCAGAGCATGCTTGAGAGTGTACGTCAAGCAGGCTAGGAGTGTGCGATAGAGAGCAACTAGAACCGTACAGTCAAGTGGGCAGGGAGTGTGCAATCGAGTGCAATCCAGAGTATATCTCAGAGTTCAGTTGGAACTATGCACTGAAGTGGATCTGGCAGCTTGCATTCAAGTTTGGTTTATGCAGTGTGATGTATAGTATGCTGTGTTATGTATAGTATCCAGTGCCCAAAAGTTCATGAGTATCATAGTAATCTAGTCATCAGTTAGGTCCATAGGACCTCATAGTGCCATGTGTCAAATATGCTATAAATTACTATCCAACAATCCGCATGTCTTTGAGTTGTGTATCGTGTAAGGTCATTATTCCTGGTGAATTTCATATTGAATTGTTTGCCTTATATTCCCAATTACGTGTACCAAAAGCAAATGCATTTTACTCTAGTTTTGATATCCACTCCACTTCCAGAGACAATCTCAGCTGCAATACATAATAGTGTATCTTGCCATGTGTATATATTTTCAGATTTCAATTATATGGTAATCTTGATATTCTATACTGTATCTGCATTCTCATTCTGCACCCCCACACTATACTTTCATTCTGCACTTCCATTCTTTACACTCTATAAACACTAACATTTTCCTGCTTTGGATTATGTACCGCTTTACCCATTTTTCTTTGCATCTTTTCTACATTTTCTTCATTGCCATTCTTTATATGTTTCAAACTAGAAGACCACAGCGGAGACCAAAATCATCTATACTGAATGTCACTGCTACTTCACTATGTAATACCAGTTCAATATATTATCCCTTTGCTGGTGGTGGGCCCCCAACAGGGCTCACTCTCACATGTATTGCACCTTGTTGCTTATTACACCACAGCCACCCACTTAAACCCCCCACTACAATATTATAAATTAAAAGATAACAAGTAGAAGCTACCATTTATGAATTCTTGGGGCAGTGTGACAAGTTCTCTAGTGCTGAGTTGCATATAAATAGCAGTACTTTGGAGATTGTGAGAGTACCATCCTCCAGCCCAGCAGCAACAACCTTCCCACTTCCCATCTACCACACCACCATGACCATGAACAGAGATGCCCTCAGACCTCGGAATCTCAATGTCAACTACCTACCCCTACCATTTATACTCTCATCTTCACCATTCACATGAAAAAAGGCAAAAAAACAAAGTGCCAAGCATCCCATCATGGACGATCACTCTGGTCCAAAGCACACCTCCTTCCAACCACCACTACCACCTACAGTTGTACAGCACTAACCTGTCATTGTAGTCGATGTGTCTTCACCAGATACTCAAGATCCCCCTGCAATGCTCAATCTTGATGATAATTATAGCACCACAAATGAGGCATATATTGAACCAGATGGGTCGAACACAGCTGATCACTTGGCACCCATGGCAAAAGAAATAGTTGAAATGCACTGATCACTAGAAGCTTCAATTCTCAAGTACAGGTAAATGCGTAATCTTTTATATATGGTATTCGGAGTCTGTCTTGTATGTCTTGTACCCATGCATGCCCACTCAGTTGGCATCTCCAGCTGAGTCTGGAATGTCCATCATTTTATGGAGATTATGCATCAGCCCAACTAAAGCCATACACCAGGAAGATGGACCGTATATGCAACACTCCCCCCTCTTCGTACGCTCTGTGGAACAAGAAAACAAACAAACAAACAAACAAACAATCAAACAAATTGTGATTCCCATAGTGGCCTCCTTAAAACCCTATGTAACAAGTGAGCAGGGAACAGTACTACTGTAGTTTGAGGATGGCCATCCATATAAACAAAGAAATCCGTATTTGAAAAGAAAAAACAACCTTAAATCTAATGTTGAATTGAAGTTTCATTAGCATAGATAGATTGCTTTCGTGAGCATTGTATACTGATCTTTACTCAATGCTTTCATGAGTATATCTTCTACATTTTCATCTGTGTGTAAGTGGGAGTTGTCAACTATTCGTCATGTATGCAGATCACAACAGTTGTGATGGCACACATCGATGTGTTCAGTTTGAGGTTTGATGATTTCCATGGTGATCAGGGTGAGAGCACCCTGATCACTGCAGTTGATTGGCAGCAGTGGTAAGTCTTTGCTGTGAATGTCTTTCTGTAATTGAAGTAACAATTTCGCATCGAAGGAGGCCTCCGAACTGGCGATTAAGTCAACCTCGAGAGTTGAGCTGGCAACGAGACTTTGCTTTCGACACCGCCTCAAGATAGCCAAAATGCTGGCTAGGAACAGATGCCATCCCTCACACTTGTGGTGCACCCTGTCATCGGCCCAATCGGAATCCGAGTACCCTAGGAGACAATGACTGATGTTGATTCCAATGCTGTTGCCATTGATGTGTACTCAAATATGGGCTGTTGATTCAAAATACTAAAGGACTTGCTTATCAGCAGTCAGATGGCTGGTGAATGACCAGGAATTGTAACGAGAATGTGCAGCAACCGCATATGAGATATCTGGCCAGTTGCAAGTGCTGCGTACATTGGTGATTCCACAACTGCTGGATGCTCTGTGGGATCTTCCAATTACTTCGACCCCTGATCCTCGGCAAAGTCAAATTTTACATTGGGATCCATAGGCGTCGAGACACCATGACTATGTTCCATGCTGAATCATCTAAGGGTTGAGGTACATGAGGCATTCTGACCGAGACTGATTCCGGTTACACTGTGCTAGCTGTAGATCACGATGCCGAGCAATTGGCATGCTTGGTCAAGGGTCAGGGTTGTATATTTCTCTGATAGTTTTGCCTTGACCTTGATCACAGCCTTGGGGGAGGCCTCTGGATAAGACATGGAGATATCGTCAACATACAGAAGTATCAGAATACCGTTGATGTGGAGATAGAGGTTGGGATCGGCTGAGGACGCTGTGAACCCACAAGTGGGTAGAATGGCATTCATATCATCATGCCTTAGCCGTGAAGCTTGTTTAAGGCCATAGAGAGCTTTCCTGAGTCTGACAACAATCTTTGGTGGGTTGAGACGTTCTGGCCATCTTCTGTTAGAGTCATGTAGATATCGTCACCGTCAATTTCGGGATTTAGAAACTCAGTAACACCATGCAGGTGAAACATATTCCATCTTTATCTCCCGATGAGCGAGATGAAATACTGAAACATTGGTAGCTTCCCAACAGGGGCATTTGTCTCGCCGAAATCTGTCTGCTGGTATCTCTTTTCGACTAGCCATACTTTGTACCGACTGGTCCAGTCAGAATTGCATTTAGTCATATCAGTGCACTTCAAGGCGTTCAGCTTGACTTGCGGTTGCTTTGCTTCCCGGGAGTTGAGAGCGGAGAAGGTGTTATTGAGCAGGATCGATGTGCTTTCATCCTTCATGGCTCCATTCCATTGATTTTGTTGAGGGCTTGCCATATCTTCCACATATGCGAATGGTTCTCCAGTGGCATCGGATGCCGTTAGTGCTTCTGCATAGGCCTTACCTTGAAATCTTGTGACACAACTCCCTATCAGCGGAGCTGGAGCTAGAGCTAGAGATGCTGGCAGTACTTGGCTTGATTTCTTGGTTGCTGCAGCTGAGTGCCTGGCAGTCTGATCCTCGCTGCACAGGCGCTGGCGGTGGGTGATGTTTTTTGCATCTGCTGTCGAACGCTGGGCAGTCTGATCCTCTCAGAGGAGGTGGCGGCTGTAGGTGATGTCGTCTGAATCTACTGCCGAGTGCTGGGCAGTCTGATCCTCCTGGTGGAGGCACCAGCTGTGTGGGGTTTATGCTTCCTTGTCAGGAACTTCATGCGTGTGAGAGGTGGATCTCCTTGTTGTCAGAGGTTGACTATCTTGGACAGGCTCATCTCCGGTATCTGTTTCCTCACCATATTCCTCATCCTCTTGTAATCCACACATGTAGATCTCGTTGCTTCCATACTGTCATGACATGTGTGAATTCCATTCTTAGTTGAAGGCCACTTCTGATTGGGTATTCACCCTGTGGAATTCGGGATGCCATATCCTCCACAACGTTTTTGAGCGGTGTGTATAGCCTACCATCATACAGGGCTTTGATATCAGCCCAAATTTGTGTCGGCATTGTACATCAGAGATGAGTCTGCCAGCATAACATTCGAATTGGCGTAGGTTGTGGAGAGTAGCTTGATCTGATATCTCGTTGCCATCAGCATCGTGCGTAGGTTTTCCAAATCCATGCAGCATTTTGTATCGCATTTTGTATGGCGCTTGATCGCAATTGTGGTCATTTCATCTATTCAAGCCTTCATTGGGCGATGATTGATGGAGATAGACTGCGGTATTAACTGCTTCTCCACCGAACTGAACTAGAGCGTGGGAGTCGATCATCATTGCCTGGGCCTTTTCAGTGATTGTACAGATCAAGCGGATAGCAACACCATTCATATGGTGACCGAATGGAGGGAATTGCTCGTATGTTGTGTCGCAGGCTGCGGGGACATATTGGAAGGTCTTATTGTTCTATTCTCTCGGTCCATTATCGCACCAAAATCGCTTGATCACGTATCCCATTGAGTCAACTTGGGCCTGAGATTACTCGGAGGTGGAGGTGCAGGTCTTGCAATTTTGTTAAGGAGCAGCCGGATGGATGTGTACCTCATAAAGTCGTTGATGAATAGTATATATTGTCAGTTGACTTCTAAGGTTGGTGTAGTGAAGGAACCGCACACATCCAAATGTACAAGTTCAAAGGGCTTTACAGTGCCCTTGACTGGCACTCAAATGAACATTTATTTGTGCGTGGCCTGGATGCTGACTGTGAACATAGAATCATTGCGTGTATATCTGTCGACTACAGACCTTATGGCAGTAAGATTCATATGAGCTAGTCGTCAGTGCCATAATCTTGATTCTGTAAGTGTGAGAGATTTCCGAGTGGATCTCATTACGGCAATCAATGGTTCACTTAGACGCGAGGCAGCATGTCCACTTATCGATGAGATTGTAGGTGACTCTGATGCCTCGATTGTAGGCTCGTCAAATATTACTCTTCTAAGTCAGCTGTCCCTCTTGCTCTGTCTCCAACTGTTGGTAGTCAACGATTGGAGTGCAGTTGTGGGGACTATGTTACATATGCAATTGATTAGATTTCTGGCGACATTGCAGGATGATGACGAAGTTATGAAGCATTTCCCGTGCAGAAATATAGATGTATTCCTGCCACAATCTAATTGGTTGATCAATAGAAGAGAAAGTCAAAAAGTAGAAGTATGGAGGGCTTCAACTTGATACCCCTGTATAATGTCGACGAAATCATAATGCCTAGTGGTAACTGAATTGTTTTCTCGGAGTTCGATTTGGATAGGAAGGGAGAACCTTCTGAACCTCGAGAAGCTGTTGCGGGCTTCGCCCATGTACTGCGCCACTCTGGAGCCATTGACTCGCTTCGGAGCCACTGTGGTGGTGGCAGCACCTGTTGTGAGAGCACAAGTGGTTAGTCAGAGGCGATTGCAGTCTCTGGTTAAAGCCACGGCTGCTGTAGCAGTGGCCATTGCCACTTTCCACTACTCATGAATATCTTTGTAGGAGATGCAATCGACCTTGATGTTGCCTAGGGGTTCATATCACATCACCAGTCACTCTAATTGAAGCGGATTAAGGGTTACTGGTGGTGAATCCACCATCAAACCAGCTTGACCAGAGGCAGAGGGGATATGGAGCTCTTTCATATGATAATGAGAGTGCATACAGCTTGAACAACTCAAAAACACAAACCCAGAGTTCCTTGTGATTTGTAATGCCATATAATCCTTACTGAAGATATTATGACTATGTGGATCACAATATGCGAACCAGTAATAGACATAGATTAGAATATGACATGAAGAGGTTTGAATTTGCATTACAGCATATTATCTACTGGAAATTACTTGAAATCAATAGTTACTACTATTTCCAATTTCAATAAAAATGCAATTATCTGAAGCTGCAGTCTAGCCTGCTAATGATATGTATTTCAAATGTTACCAACTATTCTCTATCCAACCTCCATATTTAATTGTACTCATTTTAGCTACATTCTGCTTACTGCAAGTAATTCATTATGTTTTCATTTTTACCATCAGTTGTTCATTCTGATCTACCCTCTACCTTTTCTATCTTATCTTCCACTACTTCCTCTTTATATCTACTTCTTGCAGTATCTTCTCCACCTCAGACCCTCATGTCTATCAATCTGACTATTTGATTCAATCAAAGTATCACTATACAGTTGCAGATGATAGAATTATTAAAGAAATGCTGTAGAACTAGAAATATCATTTGTTTCATTGTTTTTCTCATTATTGTGATGATATAACACTGTGAAGTAGATTCCATTTCAATGTCATTTGCATTGGAAATACTGAAAGTGGAAATGATTGGCTTCTCAATCCATGGTCACAATATTAGAGCTGTCAATCATTTCTGGCAGCATATGATGTTATTGTAATTATCTGACAGGCTGCGGGGATAAATACTCCATTTATAAGCAAGAGGATTTTGTATCACGATTAGGGTCTGGAAGTAAATGGAAGCTCTGAGATCAATATCCTATGATAGTCAGATCTCAGAGTTGTACCGACTTGCAATATTGTTTGTAGGTATACATAGCCGCTCAGGCAATAGCACTATGGGTCGATACAGGGACTTGGAGCAATCTGAAGAGTATCTGATAATATAGGCTACAGTTTTGATAGTGTATATTAGAATAGACCGACTGCTGGGAATAGATGATATTTTAATTCGATATGCTACTCATGCCTGCACCAATTGCAGCCACTTCTGATTGGTGATGAATATTAAAACTGGTATATTCAGTTTGTATTCAAATATCTGTATTGATACATCTATAAACATATTGATATACATGCAGTCCCTTTTGACTTGCTGCCAGGAGTGCAAGAGAGCAATTGGAAGATACCTGCCAAGAGATAGGAAGCATGTAATCCAAAATTTAAATATTGAAGAACATGATTGAGACACCTGAGAGATTCACTTGGAGGATATAATTGAGTAAACTGAAAGATGAACATATGGGTAGTAATCATAAAAGGTTGCAGATGCACAGACAGGTGGTGATTATCCAGGTGCATTCATGCAGAGACAGGCTATGATCATACCCACTTTGAGGCCATGATTGAGTAAACCCAAAAATGCACTTGGAGGCTATAATTGACAGAGTTTGGAGGTCAGTCTGTGAGGATATGTTTATGTCAACATGGATGGTGTGATCAACTGAACTAAAGGATGAACGTGGTAAGTAGTGTTGAAGTCAGTTTAGATGGACGATTTGAGATAGTAATTGGGGAACATTGTTGGTATATTGGAGCTGAATGATTAGAAGGCGGTTATGTTGATGGTAGTCGATGTGGAAGCCATCATTTCGGACAGAGGCTGATTACCTGCTATTACTCCAAACCCTTGTTAACTTGCTATCTTGGAAATGAGATGAGAGTTGACTTTATGTTTAAGCACTTAGTGAGTGAGCCAAAGGTGGCTAATTGGGAGAGATGCACTTAAGGAACAGCCTGTGTGTGCTGGTCACCTCACAATGTGGAGAATGCAATAATAGTTGACTTCTACATAGAGCTTCTTAATAACAGGCCGAAGGGTGCTATACAGCTGTTAACTTCTAATTGTGAGAATGCAGGGTGATATACTAGCAGTAGGAAATATTTGATTATAGGTGGGTGCTGTACATAGCAGTATCTCATGATTTTAGGATTGGGAGTAAGAGAGTGAGAAGAGAACAACACATTGTTGAGAAATAGTATAGTTGTAAATACAAATGAGAAAGCTAGGGGATGGAAATGTAGATAACATGGGAGAACATCTGGAAATGTCAGAAATAATGTGTACAATCTGCTTCATCAAATTTTAAATTCCCTCTATTATTGTTCTTACTTTCAGAACCAGAGATTATGCCTGCTATACCAGTTAAGGTAAATTGTATCCACCATGAAATTTTCAATGTTCTTATTTCTTATGATGATTTCCCCAATCTTCATTTATCTCCATCTCCTATATCTCTCTGTCTTGTCCCTCACTTGATCATCACTGCTGAACCCAAAGTTGAATTATTCATGACAGTCACCAGATATCATAATTGTTATGGCATGAGTTATAAGTAATCATGAGTGTTATCAATTCTTAGTATCAGTAGAATTGATACAAATAGGTCACTATTGAGTAATATAAGAAGACCAGAAGAGGTATGTAAAGTTGTGGCAGAATGATTGAGAATGATAAGGAAGTAGTCTGAGGTATTGTAATGTTGGAAGTTGTGAAGTAATTGTTTTAATAGATGTATTGATGGTAGTGTGTAAGATTATGGTTGAGGATTCCGATGGTTTATAGGAGTACTGCTGATGACTTGCTGGTAACAGATGAACTGTATATAATGAGAGGTTGTTGGTAGTTGAGGATTTCCTTTGCATCTCTCATATTGCTTTATCTGTTAAAAAAATAGGAATAGGTGACTTTGGAATGGATTTTGACCCCCTTGCTGTGTTTCTCAATACGAAATTTAAATTTTAAATTGAAATAAAATATACTTTGTTACTGATATCACCTAAGTCCAACCAAGCCTATTACCTGAGAATGGGCCATATCGTTACTTGCTTAATATAGAATTTCCTTGTACCCATCATCTGGGTGTAACTATTGTTCTGAATCATTTTTCTCTCCAATTTGGGTTTGCTCAGCACAATTTGGTATCAGATTTCACAGTTGCGATGATTGGGTCAACCATTCATTACAGATTACCATTTTGATACTTGCTACCTTCCATACTGATAACCACACAATGATGTTCAGCTATAGTGATAATTGGACCTGACAAACATATATGTTCCATCTGTCCGAAATGCCTGGTTGGTTTTCAACATCTGAATCTTTGAACCTGTGTGAAAGTATCCAACTGGTCCTTCCAGTACCCAAGTAACTACGAGTGAAAGTGTTTGGGGAGTACTGAGATATTTTACCTCCTTCAAATGGACTTTGAACAGAAGTCCCCAGCATAGTAGGCAGATTTAGTGTTAACAAATCAGTGCTTGCACCACACTGCACAAAGTATGTGGGTTAAGATTTTGGTCAGTTTAGGAATTGTGATCCAGAGAAATCGTCTAACTGGAATGGATACAATTGTGTTTAAATAATGTCAACAGTTGAACACGCAACAGCAGCGGGAATGACAGAATGGTCTGTATGTATACCCCTGATTATATAAATTCCTAGATTGCTGACACCATTTGAACATGGCGGATTGAGTTTGCACTTGTAGATATATGTGTATTGTTCTGATGTCACAATCGGAGGCTTCTTTTACTCTAATAACTCCGGTTTTGTTACAGAATCATGATCAACCTAGCGACCAGGATGTGGTTAAACAAGACATTATTGGACTCAAGGAGATCAAAAAACGACTTGCAAAGCGGCAGGAAATACTACTGCAGGTGGCCAAGTACTCAGAACAAGTCACATTGATTCAGGATGTGTGTAACCATGGTAAGAAGATTATACAATAACAGAATGAAATGATGGATGTGAATTCAAAGCATTTCCTCCCACCTGCTGGTGACTGTATTAGTTTGAATTTGATTATCTATCAAGTGGAATCTGAGCTTGATCATGTCTGATGACAGTAGAATATCGACCATCACCGGCAGAATGAATGTGAGGCACTGGCTTATAAGTATAGAGTTGTATGAGAATGTTTACAAGCAATCTGACTACTCTGGAATGAGCAAGGGAAAGTGTTCATGAAGGTGGCCAGAGCAGTACTAGCTAATCCTGAAGGGGTGCAAGACAACAGCGAGAAGATTCTAAACTGCTTTGACAATTCAGGGTTGAATCGAATACCGATATGTACAGGAATCGCATGATGTTGAGATGAATCTCAGCTCAACCCGAGGAGAATCAGTATTGAACAATGACTGATGCCATGTACCTTCGATCAGTATTGAGGGATTGCTTTGGTGCCAGTCTGGGCACATAGTTAGACTGACAGAAGTATCAGGCTGTGGAACCTATTAGCTTTTATTGGACTTCTGAAAGCTGCTTTTGGGGACCCCAGCTGAGTAGGGACTGCAGAATGGAAAATCCACAAGTTAGTACAAAACAACTGTGAGGACTCATTACAATGCTGAATCCCACTCAATTGCCACTGATCTTGATAGATATACATCTGCTGTTGGAGATGTCCTGTGAATGGGGTTTTCAGAAGATACAATGGATCTATTTTAGTATACTGATCATCTGGATAAACTCCCCAGATTCATTCTAATCTGTGTGAAGCAGGGTATTCAAATTAGAAAGCCACAGGTCGAAATGGCAGCAGCAAAGAGAGGGTAGATTGGTTTTGCCTTGTCCACCAAATTCCTGTCTGTTCTGAACCACTCAGCCACAGCTACAACTGTCACAGTGGCCAGAAAACTAAACCTGTCATAACAGATGTCAGTGGGAGAGGGTGGTATATCTCGCCGGTGGATACTGTGAAGACATTCATAATTCGGTGCTCTTAAGTGTGTCATAGGTTTAACCACTAGGTGGTGGAATTTACAGCAAGCAGCAAGACAGTGACATTTTGGGCTGTCCCAGCAGAGGAAAGAACAGGAATGACTGGTCGGTACTCTGAATCATTGGGTCGTCATTAAGTCAATTAATGGCAAGTAGCTGGTTGGTTGGTAGTACAAGTCTTGATGTGATTGTTTGGCAATGTTTTGACAGAATGAATCGATGGGAAACATTTACTTACAACCTGTACATTTACCGTTGAAGACCAGGTGATACAGCAATATACATTGACAGATTGCAGAGCAACTAATATTGCATGCATGGATCAGGGTAGGATCGGCCATCACCAGATACTTTTACATCAAATAAATGAATGAAGACAAGTCGAAGTCATCAAGAGAGGAAACATTCAAGCTGTTGATATCAAACAGCTTGAGAACGTACAGATACTTGTTCAGGACAATACATAGTAATTACCAATGTTTGTAAAAGAACTCTGGCATTATTCAATTGTTCTTGGAATTTCTTGGCTGTGTCTATATAAAGTAGAAACATGGTATTCCTTGAAAACAGTCAGGTTGGAATCACAGCATTTCATGATAGGTTGTCATGTACAGTTTATTTCAATCCACAGAGTGACCAATGAACACCCAGAACCAATTTGTGATCAACCAATGAATATTTTTGAACCACAAATCTGTCCCCCTGCATTTTTTAAGGAAATATCACTATACCTCATGGATTCTCGTTTCTAAAAACGGTGAAACAGAGGATGATAATGATTTTGAGGGCATCTGTATACAATATAAACAAAGCTAATTAAAGCAATGCTTTATGGGAACAACGATTGGAGAAGGGTGTTCTGAGACAGTACTATAAGTTCGTTTTGTTGTTTAGTAACATACTTGCCAAGCGGTTGCGACCACACCGATCTAGAAATGGGTATGGGGTATGGCATAATCGAGGAGGGACTCCCACTCAGGGATGGTTATACAAATGCTCAAGAGTTTATCATACTGTCCTTGAGGAATGGCTGGAAGACAATATGTAGATGGGATATATCCAATGATTATGATTCCCTCTTGAGGCGCTTGCACTGTTTTCCAAGAAGGCTGATGGCCACTTGTAGCTTTGAATTGATTATAGAGAGATAAGAGTAAAATGATAAAACATTGGTACCCTTTACCACTGATACATCACTATTGAATCTCCTTTGAAAAGCTACAATATAAATGGCATGACTTGATGTTCTTAGGGTAAATAAGTTCCTATGAATACCAGAGGGAGATGGATATAACCTGGTCTTCCAGATAAGATATTGTCAGTTGGAGTCTACTGTTGTGCAGTGCAGGACTAGCATTTCATCATTGGAAGTTTAGGGGTATAGTACAACTACATTTCCCAAAGTGGTTGATGGTTTGCCATCAACATTCGGGTATGATATCCTGATGGATATTAATTCCACACAAAAACATGTGGAACATGTTAAGGGGATGATAAAATGATTGTGGAAAGCCACATGATATTTGAATTGGGAAAAGTATGAGATTGATAAGAATTCAATTAGGTATATGGAACTTAGTTAATAAACAAATGTCATTTCTTTCAACCAATTGGGTACAGATCAAAATTGCAGTCAGAAGACTTAAACTACGGATGGATGCTTTAATAATACTATTCTGGTGCAACAATTTCTCCGATTTTGCAATTACTATCAGCATTTTGTCACAATGTATTCTGATAAGACAGAACACTCAACTTGACCTATGAATAAAATTGAACCTATCAGATGGCAATCAGAACAACAGCTGGCCTCCAAAATAATAGTGTCTATATTTCAAGAACCGCTGTTCTGTAATAGTTGGAATGTGAGAAAGTGGTACTTATCGCAACAGATACTTCCAATGACATTGCCGCAAGTGCTCTGCCAAGACTTGAAGAAGACAGACCGTTTTATCTCGTTGTATACATTGTCAAGATGGTTTAATCCACCGAATGGCATTACAACATGTACAGTACGGACCTTATCTCAATTTTTAAGTTTCTGGATGCGTGGTTACCTTATTGTCAAGCAGTGCTGAACCCCCTCTGATTGAAAACAGACAGTAAAGATTCAAAATACACTATATCAGAAAACCATCTGATCAGCAGACAAGTACCTAGATTGAAACTGTTATCATGATTTTATAATCTTATGGATTATGACCCTGCATAATTGCATTGGACAGCAGATGTGTTGAGAGGGAGGACTGAACACCACTCAGAATGGGGGATGAAAGATCAAAACATATTGAACTAGTATTTCCAAAGCTGCAGAACAGACTAGAACAACAGCGTTTGTTGGCAGATGGTTTGCCAATTCGGAGGCATGATAGTAGTTTCTACATTTCAGCAGGTGTCTAATTGACTGACCAATTTTCTGAAACAGTTGTACCAGCAGTTCAGGATCATCAAAGTTTTAAGGAAATAATTGTACCTGACTTTACAGAAGGAGAAGGAATACTTAGATATTGTACAAAGCTGTATGTGCTGGATTATGAGGAATTACAATTCAGATTGAACCAAGAACATCAAAATATGGCCTTTGCAGAAAATTGTGGACAGCTAAAATATTAGACTTGCTTGACAGTTCATATAACTGGACAGTGTTGTGATGCAATGTGCATGGAGATGGTTTGAATTACCATACTTATCAATGATCTCCAAATATTCAACATTTGACCATTGGAGTATATTGGCAATTATCCATATCACAAAAACCCTGGGGATAGTGTTAGCAACAGTCCAAAGTAACCTGTGTGCGGTCCAGGTCCGGAACCAGACTGGTGGCCCCAGACCGCACCTACAACTGCCGGGTTGGGGGCGAGGTCGGAACCTAACTGCAGGTCCATTTTGTGGGTGCTACAACTGTCACTCAAATTAAATAGTCGAATTCTCATCGTATCGCACCATAATCTATATGTGAAATATGTTGATTGATGCCCTCTTTCATCTCCCGATCTCCGATTTGCGATCGGATCAGTATTGATCGAGTCGCTGTGAAATCAAACCGAAAATCTAGCAAGAATGACCTGTTATTCATATTGACTCAAGGAATATTTATCTGATCGCAAACCTAAACACGGGAGATAAACCAGGGCATCAAACTGCAAATTTCATGCATAGTTTATGTCGCGGTATGATGAAAACTCAGATACTCAATTGGGGGGAGAAATGCTGACATTTGACAAGCGGGGTGGCGGAAATCCCGGATGAGGAGATCACACATGGTAGCTTCCGTAGGAAGCTACAAAAATGGAGGTTTCGTTTCGAGGAGTGTAGGGAGGGAGTAGCCGCAGCAATATAGTTGATTGGCTAGAAACCAAGAAACAAGAAGGAAAGCCATTAGTTGATGATTGGTGAGGTCTGTCTGAATGGTGGTGTCAGATGCCGTCCAGCGAAGGTTCTTCAACCTTGTAGATGGCATGATGCAGAGCCGCGATAATGCTAACCCAGTCACATACCCACTCAAATGCGTGACTTTGCAGTCGTGGGAGCCGTTGTCCCACCGCAACTCCTCCCCAGCCTCCTGGTTCGAACCACGCCGTTCTCCTGTTTTGCCATCCTCCTCCTCGTCCATACCATCATCTCTGTATCCCCAAGATCCCACCTGTCATCTGTAACGTGCAGAAATGGCTCCGAAAGCAAACCCCAACTGGCAAAGGAAACAAGCAACAAGAAAGGAACGAGAAACAACAAAGAAACGAGAACAACAAAGAAACGAGAAACAACAAAGATACGAGAAACCTACGGAATCCCGACCCAAAAACCTACTCTATCCAACCTTCCACCGAAGTCTACTCCACTCATATTCTATCCCATTTGCAGTTGGTGCTGATTGTCCCATGTACAGTCAGTGCTGATTCTCCCAGGTCGTGTCCTCCGCGCTCATACCTTCGTCCCGGTTCATCGAGACGGTGCTCACTATCCTCCACTGCGGCATCCACCCCATATTCTACGCTCCAGGAATCTCGTCCCGGTTCAACGAGATGGTGCTCACGATCCCGTGCTCTCCGCGCCCATACCTTCATCCCAGTTTAGCGAGACAGTGCTCACACGAGCCGTATCCTCGGTGCCTGTCAAGCCTGCTTGACCGCTGTATCCTCCAGGTGCGCTTCTCGCAGCTGTATCCTCCATGAGTGCTGTCTGTACCCTCCAAATGCACCCTCGTTAATTGCGCATTGCTCCGGTGCCCGACAAGTGTGCTTCTCTCTTCCGAGTCCACTTCTCTGCTCTTACTGCGCTACTATTCGGTGGTGGTGAAAAAAAATGAAATTTCCCCTCCCTGGCCCTTTGTGTGAAGCACACGCTGCGTTCCCATCTCTGCTTGCCGTCAGCAAGCCTACGCTCTACCGAGTAGAAGGCGTACGGATCGTGACTGCTCCCGCAGTTGTTCCAGTCGTACGGCGAGCGGTGGGCGCGCTGTGTATCTCAGATGGGGCTGCACGTCGACATCAACCATCCAAGATCGGGCGAAATGCTCCATTACCGGTTGCATTAGTTGCGTCAATCGTTATATTGAGCGCAGCGCTGCGGAGGGACGTGTCGGTCAAGCTGGAGATGGGCCTGGTGGGACTGGAAGGGCTGGTGGCAATGGCGGGGACGTGAGGAATGACGACGGTGGCAGCGGTGGTGAGTTCGAACGAGCTTGTGATGGTGATTGCGGTGGCGGTGGTTGTGGTGGTGGTGGTGGTGTCGAAACAACTAGACGCCCTGCACGTGCATAGTCCGTCATTGTGCGGTCACTGTGGGCATCCGGTGCCATTGGTATCTCCTGTCCCGCACGCCCAAACACAAGACTATCACGGTTATTGATACTGACAACACCATCCTCCAGGTCGGTACGCAAATCGACACACTTCTGGAGGTGATACTGACCGCTTCAGTGATGGCATGGGAGAACATCTCGTTGCCGCGGTGGCTGTACTGGATCTTGATATTGATATGACGGCGATGGGGTGGGCTTCTGATTGAACGGCAAAATGGGCTGTGGACAGTGCTGCTGGTCGGGCACTTGATAGTTCGGCAGAGCAGACTCCTGACAGTGTTTGGGCTGTCCAGAATGGTGTTGCCAGACTGGCGGGCCTCGAGGTGGCTCAACACGGAGTATTCCCAGTCCTACAGTCGGTCCAGCATGGATGGTACATTGTCCAGCCGTGGGAGATGGAGCCGAAGGGAGTGTAGTAATTATCGCCTTGGTCGAGGGAACCTCAGCTGCCATGGGAATTGTAGTGGTAGTTTCAGCAGCTGCAGGAGCGAAGGGAGCTGGAGAAGCCAGGGCAGAAGCAGGGGAAGTGGTGGAGACCGGAGAAGTCGTGTGACTCTTCGGAGTTGGCGGAGTCGAAGAAACAGAGGGAGCCGAAGACACATGGGAAGCTGAAGAAACAGGGGAAGCCAAAGTACTTGTGGGAGCCGTGGGAGAGGTCGACGCCGTTGGAGCCAGGGGCGCAGGAGAAGCTATGGAAGTGGGAGATGCAGTGGACGCCGGAGGTATTGTGAGAGCCGGGATAGTTTTCTGGGGCGATGTGGCAGGAGCAAGAAAATTGAACGTTGTCAAGGCCTCTGCTGATGCGATTCTTGCGGTGATCGAGCCCTTCAGCTTCCCTTATTTGACTGTACGTGGTTCGAGAATGTTGAGACCAAGCTTCGCGATTGCCCTCCTCCAGAGTCGCTTGGGAAGCGCATGCAGCAACATCTCTGTTTTCTCATACTCGACCATTGTTCCACGCTCGGTGACTACTCTGCAGATGTGATCGTAGGTGCGGAGAAATGACATAACACATTCCGTATCGTCACGGCCTCCAAACTCTGCACGACGATTCTCCAAATATTGACGTGTGGAGACAAGTGAATTGGGTCGGCTGTCGGTATACCGAAACGCATCCAGCATCTCCTTCTTGAGTGCAGCCCAGTCTCGGCGCTCATAACCGTGCATCATCTTCACCGTCTCTCAGATCGCTTCTGTGCGGTAGTGGGGAAGCATGCCAACGAACTTTCGGCTGGAAGGGTCATTACCAGTGAAGGCGGCGATGCTCTCATACTTGTGGAGAAATGTCGTCCCATCAGAGCCGAGGAAGATAGGCGCGCTTGGACTGAACGGAAGTGGCATCTGATTCCGGGGTTTGGTCGCAGCCGAGATGGCCTCATTGTGTAGCCACGAGATGTCCATGCTTCCAAGCCCGCTTGTCGTATACATCGGCATAGGGACTTGGTGATATTGCTTGTCGAGTGGTTCTCGCGATGCTGATGGTGGCTCCCCGCCCTTGGTAGGAGTCAAATCAACGCGTTACTGCTTGCGATTCCTGTATCCTCGTCTTTGATTCTCCCGCATGCTATTCATCGATCTGTCATTGCCTAGTGGTCCTCCGTGTTTGATTCCTGTTCAATTGTCACTGGTGTAGTCTCTGATCGCAGCCCAGATCTCCATGACACGTCATTCCAGTCCCATTGCGTCTGTTCCATCCAAGTCCGTATTGTCACCCTGTCATCTGTCTCCTGCTGCTAGCTTAAATTCCCGTGCTCTGCATTCTGAAACGACCACGGAGTCAGAGCACCATTTGAGGCGGAAATCCCAGATCAGGAGATCGCACGAGGTAGCTTCCGTAGGAATCAACGATAATGGAGGTTTCATTTCGCGGAGCGTAGGCACGGAGTAGCCGCAGCGAGATAGTTGATTGGCTAGCATCTAAGAAACAAGAAGGAAAGCAATGACTTGACGATTGGTGAGGTCTGTTGGAATGGTGGTGTCGGATGCCATCCAGCGAAGGTTCTTCAACCTTGTCAATGGCGTGATGCAGAGCTGCGATAATGCTAACCCAGTCACATACCCACTCAAATGCGTGTCTTTGTAGTGGTGGGAGCCGTTTTCCCCCCACAGCGGGTTTGCCTGGAAATCCATTGCAACAGTCCAGGCTCAGTCCCAACCCGGAACCGGAACTGAACCCGGGAATTGGACCATCGCCAACACTACCTCGGGAGCTGGATTCATCAGGAGAATAGTCAGCTTCTAGAGAGCACAAGTCAGAACACAGTTCAAATCATTGAGTTCTGCCATTCAACAATCAGTCATTTCATTCCTTATTATATAATGTTTGGCTCCTCCTGAACAAGACATTTGTTTATTCCAGTGGTAGTAGGACATTTGTGGCTTCCCTTGGCAATAGTTTCATATCGAGGTCCTCATTGTACCTCACTGTTTCAGCAACCACTTTGCAAACAATTGGGTATTTACAAGAGAATATGGAGGTCTTTCCACACTCGGACAGATGGATAGACAGAACAAATTAATGGAAGGATGGAATAGTATCTTAGTGTAATATTGAATCAGCAACAAGATAATGGGGTGATGTGGCTACATCGAGAAAGAGTATACAGCAAATCATTGACCATACGAAACTTGAAACTATACCAAGTTTGTTGGTATTGGGTGTACAGATCAATGGATGACATTTACCCATTTTGGAGAGCCAATTTAGGATTACTCTAGGATGAATAGTCACCTGCTACTGCACATGATGAAACAAATGGATGAAAATGATCATGTTGAGATGCATTGCAGTTAGGCAATACAGGAGAAGGGTGTGAATTATGCTTGAATGCCAACACCAAATACTCAAGTAGGAACAAAGGTGAGGTTGGATGCTTGACAAATCAGGAAAATGAATTATTTGTGGAAACATCATTGGAAACATTTTCGACCATACACATTAATCTTTCAACTTTTCACATATGCATACAATGTAGATTTTCTGTTGACAATGACAATTCATAGACTTCATGCAATTGTGTTGCTTGATTTTATTGTAGATGAGCCATTGGCTGGGAATGTAGTTTTCCTCCTCTGCTGGTTGATGTTGATAGAGAAGAAGAAAATTAGATACCTTGCATTGAAGGTTCCCCAATTGATTGACATAAGGAACATGATTCTGTCAATTGGACCAGCTACTATTCATTAACGTGTAAGGTGTCTCTGGTGGTTGAAGGACATCAAGTTATTGATCAGTTCCATCAGTATTGCCCCCAGAAGCCAGAACCATTGGAACAGGCACTTAGAAGGTCTGGAATCTCAGGGATATATACTGTTATGGTACAAGGTACAAGTAATGGTAAGTGTAACCAATGGGGAGTAATTGTGGGATCCATCGGAATAGGTTGGCATTGTCAGATATCAGAATGGCAGGAGTACTGCTTGTCTTGGTGGTCGTGGAAATCATGACGAGGAGCATGTGGTCTAACGTATTGCTATATTAGACACCGCAGTATGATAATTTTGATAGGAGTTTTGTCAGAGGCAGAACAAATGATAGCTGAGAATTCAGACAATACAACAGAGAATGAAAGATAATTTTGGGGTAACAGATAAACAGCATATCAAGAGAGGTTGTTGGTGCTGGAGAATTACCTTTCCTTCTCACTTTACTGATTCTGTTGAACCTAACAGTAAAAGATAACTTCCTACATTACTTCAACCTTCTTGTTGAGTTTCTCAATATGAATATAATGTATGTTTCTTAATTTGTTGATATTTTGCGAACAAAATTGCCTAAGTCCAATCCTGCGCACTACAATAATCATAAGTCAACTCTGAAAGGCAGCTTTGACTCAGAATTGATTATCACACATTCTCAGCCTAATTCTGATTACTTATTACTGATCTATTAGTGCACAAATTGATGCTCCATTCTTTTGATGGTCAAAATTCTGAAATACCTATGGAATAGACATTAGTCTTCTGTTGAATTTCTCGTCTGATCGATCCCTTTCAAATCGATCACTATTAGATTCACCTCCGCCAGATAGACCTCCTCTACTTTGATGGCATTTCAATTGACCACCTTCTTATTGGCCATTTCGAGATTGACCACCTCCAGCATTTCTGTGGCACAATCATGATATCCACTTTCATCACATTCTAATAACTGTAAGCAAACCAATTAACAGAGTTCTAGTTCCCATTTTGTCTTCTTTCAAAAATATCTCCTCCAGAATGAATATTTGCAGATCAGCTGCCTCCAAATTGACTGCCTAATGATTGACCACCTTCAAATCAACCACTGGTAGGTTGACTTTCTCTACGTACATCTTTAATATGCTGGGCCACTGCCTCCCAGTTTGTCTCTAAATTTAGTTGATCACCCCATTAAAACTTCTTCGCTGGTCTAAGTTAATCACATAATTGTACATCATATGACAATTGCCTTGGACTGCAAGATGCGAATTGCTCGATCCACATCTCAATGTTCATCTCCACACTTACTTGATTAATTCCTTCCAGTGTATTTCTAAGTTGACTTCAGTACAGCCTCCAAGTTTACTCAATTATAGTCTTTAGGTAAATCTTCCAATGTACTCAATTGTCATCTTAATGTGCTATTTCAATTGTGTTTTAGTACTATGTCCAGCCTGATAGACTGTAAATTAATATAGAGATACCCTTATGTAGAGACCACATTTAATATTATAATGTAGCGAAACTTCATTTGATGGTGAAACTCAAAGGTTTCAGAAAGATGCATATGACAGACCACATGGATTGTGGCTATTGAACTTAGAATTCCATGAACCACTGCTGTCAGTACATGGCACAACATTTAAGGTCTTTGGAAGACTCATACCATGGTCTGAGCTGCTTCAGATTGTAGCTATCTTATTAGTAATGATTCGTGGCATCTTGAATTTATATCTCCAATTAAATGTGGTCATAGTGGTATCTCAGACATTATGTTCACAGGTCAAGTGCACTTTTCTCTTCTCTTGTCAGGTGGTTGAGTTTGATCATCTGGAATTACTTATCTGTACTAGAAATATTGATTTGGGTATTTGTAAGGTTCATATGTAGGTTTTACACAATGTTACATTTTGCTAATATTCTAATGTATGATCAAATTCTTCAAAATTGCATATATTACAGTGTCCACATTCTCTTGATACTGAAGTCAGTATTTATTTCCAACAATTACTAGCAGGATATGCATATCTACCAAATATGAATACAATGCCATCCATTATAAAATAGTAATATTTTGTCAATATTATTTCAATCAAAGCTATACTGCCACTTCAGGATTTAACATTACTAAATCATGCAGTTCACGTTGTGAGGACCATACTATTTCTCTGTCACTTATTCATTCCTGTGCCACTTATTCAATAGTTAGTGCTAAGTTGTATATGTCAACATATATACCATTGTGAGTATCTACTTCACTATTCAATACTGGAAGTATTTACAATTCTGGCAATATATTTGCTTAAACAAAGACATATATGGATTGCAAAACAGTAAATTCTCAACTGCAATGGAAGCTGGGAGCATAATACTAAATATTGTATGAATAACTTTCAATGTAACAAATATTACTAACTCTCTTTAGGTGGTAGTGTAAAGTTACATAAATCTAGCTAGGAATAACAATTCTAGAATAGATTATCTATAATCAAATTGACACTTTGTGGTATCCTTGAAATGATATAGATTGTTCAAGGTTTGGATATCAATGTATATTCTGTTAAACAGAATTGACAAAATAGTGATAAGTACATAATAATCTCAAATAATACCGGCTAAGAGCTTCATATGGTTATAGTTAAATGATGACTTTGGGCAATATATGTTTCATAGTCTGTAATTTCTGAATGGTAACTGTGAGTCCTTTCTACATGTATGTCTTTTGTCAGCAATAGTTACATCTAAGTAATAATCCAGTTCAGGTGAAAATAGTCAATAGAATAGTGGTTGCTTTTTGATTGTCTGACAGATAATCTCAAGTACTGCACTCACTTCAAACCAACTGCTACATAGGTACTTTGATAGGACAGATTTCTGAGATGCTGAGAAGGAGTGAAAAAGTCAGTTGTATGATATATTTTTGAAATGATAATTGGTGATGCCAACCAGATTACATCGATTAAGCGCTATATAGAAATACAGGATTGGTAACTGAATATTTACTATTCATTACAAAACTAAACACTGGTAATGTCAATGGTAACTGAATTCATAATGGAGACATTAGCTTTGAAGCTGATTTTGATAAATTAGTCCATTACAATGAACTTACTATTGGAAAAAATGATATATATATGGTCATATAGATAATATTTGATTCGATTGTCTTCAATTACTTTCCCAACCAGTCACCATTTTGCACAACTTGTATACACCTATTCTCGAGTATAGTATCCCTTTGCTGGTAATTGGGTTTGGGCCCATAAATGGGCCCACTTTTGAGGTACACATCACACAACCACAATCCAGCCAAATGCCCCCAGAATAAATAAAATACTCTACATATGGTGAAATTCATAGAAATAATTTAGTTTGGGTGTGAAACACAAAGCCTCATTGCAGTCTTCACACTGTATGCTGGTTTTCATGACTTTTCCACTACGACTCTGACTGCTTCTCTACCTGCAAGGGTAACAATCTGCTCTACTCTCCGCCCAAAGTGGGGAATGCATTCGTGGTACCTTCCAGCAGAGGGGAACAGGGGTGTGCATGGTACCTGACCAGGTAGACAATAGGGGCGATGCAGAGTATGGGGCGGGAGCTGACCGAGTTGTGTTTTGTGAAGCTGGACTGCAGGAACAACTTTTCATTTTTGATGGACTTCCAGCTTGCAGAAGGTCAGGCACCATGGAGAGACAGAAGACAAAGTGCTCCATAGTGCACTCTTTCATTACTGGAAGATCTTGATAGATTGTGAGGCTATTGATGAGAGCCAACAAGTCAAGCATTCAGGAGTTCCTGTTGGTGAATTATATGGAGACATATGGAAGAAGTGGCGGATCTCCTGCAAGCAAGTCTTGCGAAGGTAGGCTGCTGGTGGTAATCCATCCTTGGGAAGGCACACTACATCTTGCATCCAGTACCTCTCAGGTAGAACTCTGATAAGACTCATATGAATTTGAATTGCCAGCCAGAGATGAAGCTCCGGAGCAGTAACTGGCTGCCACGAATGCTGCCGCTCCTTCTCTGGCCCAAGAAGCTGCTGCTGGGAATAGGAATTGGTGTTGGCTACAAGCTGTCCCATAATGGAATTGGTAAAAAAGAGTTTGAAGATTTGAATTGGACTAATAGCATGCAGCTCAGAGAATGAGATGGGCAATCAGTTTCATGCATTGTGAGAGGGAACAATAGATTGTAAAGGGTCGAATGTGAGAAGCTCAGGAAGATCTGTCAAATATTGAATTGGTTTTTTGAGTGTTTTCTGTTGCAAATATAGTGTATCTTCCTGGCATATGGCTTAAGTTGGGCTGATGCATAATGTCTGTATGAGGATGGTCATTCCACACTGAGCTGGAGATGCCAGCTGAGTGTGTACATATGCATACAAGACGTACAAGACATACTCTGATTACCATATATATAAGATCACGCATGTACCTGTTCTTGAGAATACAAGTGTCTAGCATTCAGTACATTGCAACAGGTTATGAGCCCAGTTATTGCTACTATCTAAATTCTCACGATCTTTCCTACGATCTCTTTCATGATCCCCAAATAGAGCCTCAAGCACCCTAAACCTTGTCACCATAGCAACAGCTGCATATACAGCACTAAAACTCAACAACATCTACATGATATCATGATCTCATGATGCCTTCCTTGATAACTTCCTCGTAACCTACCCTCAATCAGGCCACGTGGGGTGACATTCCAAAGCTCACTCACCCCAACTACAATGAATGGAACGATGACATGATACTCATCCTATCAGCCATGAAAGCAGACACAATTGTGACTGGAGTTGCCACTAGACCGCAGCCTCCTGATTGCGACCACAATGACAACTACGATAATTGGACAGCTAAAGAAGCTGAAGCTGCGACTATGATCAGACTTTCTTATTCCCCCAAAGTATGGTGTATCGTCAAAGGAATGACAAAGCCTCACAAGATGTGGAATACACTGGAAACCAGCCTGGACACTGATGGATTATATCTTGGGAGACAGAACATCCTTCACCAGGTCCGTGCTTGCTGACCTAAGGAGGACAAATCACTCGATGCATACTTCACCAAGGTCTGTAACTACCACATACATCCGGACCATACAGGCAATGCAATCACCAATTGAGATTTCCACATGCTAATTTTCTCCACACTGCCTTTACGGTATCCAATGATATTAATGGTCCTAAAGCATAAAAGGCCATTATCTACAGCTGCAGAAGCCATGCATAATCTATTAGAAGAAGAAACTACAGCCAGCCACATGAATGATCTTGGAGATGCAGCCACAGAGGCGGTCGTTTTGTTACAACATGGTGGCTACTGTGGCCGAGACCATGGGTGTAGGTGTACTGGAGGCAGAAGAGACGGTGGAAGCGGTGAACTCAGTGGAAGCAGTGGATCTGGAGACAGCTCAGAATGTAAGTTCACCTATTGCAAAATTGACAGCCATCCTACAGATGCATGCAGAAGGCAGAACCACACACAGGAGGGAGGAAACAACAGAAACGATGTGCACATTTACTTCCAATGCAGGCTTCCAGGATATGAACAATATATGCTGCAAATGAGTTTAGACGTGATAGCACCATAGCATTAGGCCAGTCCCACATGAAACATCATATCGGAATTGTACTTTACATCATGTATATTTCTGTGACTCAGTATAGTAAATTTAACAAAAACTGACTTTATCTATATAGATATTGAATATACAGTTGAATATTCCAAGAGGGTAGTGCTGAGCTATATTCTGGCTCAGAGGGTAGCATTTTGATTATGGCAAATACCACAAATATACAAATTTCAGAAATTTAACCTAGTTTAGTTTGCCTAAAAATAGTACACACAAAATAATTGCAATATACGTCTGGAAAAAGTGATTGTGTTATGTGTAATCTATGATAGGCCAAATAACCTACATTAACCTCCCGTAACACCGATAACACCAAATAATACAAACTGCCCCACAGCCATTCCTTGTAACACCTGATAATACACCAGTAATTTACCAATAATATACCTGTAATTTATAGATAGAACAACTGAATTATTATTGAAATTGAACTGTACCACATGTATTATATACTGCAACTGATGGATGCGACTACACATTCATCACAGTTACTGATTCATTTCCTACTAACATCTCCTCTCGCATCTGTACATGGACTCATTCAACTCTGACATACTCGGTTGGACAACTCTGACAATCACATTCACACATGCTGACTCTCAATACTCCGACAAGCATGGGCCTACAACTCTGACATGCTCACTCTTACAACTATGACATACTCACTTTTAAAACTCTGACATGCTTTGTCTCACTGCTCTGACATGCTCACTCTCACCTTGCTGACACTCTGGCTTCGCTGGGAGCAAGCTGGTAACGGCAGAATGCTCACTTTCACCTCTCTGACAATCTGGCTTTGCTGGGAGGACGCTGGTAGCAGTGGAATGCTCACTCTCACCTCTCTGACAATCTGGCTTCGCTGGGAGCAGGCTGGTAGCAGTGGATCTGGCTTCACTGGTAGGGGTGAAACTGACTTCGCTGGGAGCAAGATTGTAGCAGTGGAATGTTCACTCTCACCTCTCGGACAACCTGGCTTTGCTGGGAGCAAGCTGGTGGCATTGGATCTGGCTTCGCTGGTAGCAGTGGATCTGGACTCATTGATAGCATGCTGGTAGGGGTGGATGTGGCTTTGCTGGTAGCAGAGAATCTGGATTCACTATGAGCTGGCAAGAAGCTATGGATCTGGCTTCGCTGGGAGCAAGCTGGTAGCAGTGGATATGGTTTCGATGGTAGCACAGAATCTGGATTCGCTATGAGCTGGCAACAAGCTTTGGATCTGACTTACCTCCCACAACTCTGACATGCTTTATCTCACCGCTCTGACATGCTCACTCTTCCCTCTCTGACAATGTGGCTTCACTGGGAACAAGGTGGTAGCGGTGAATCCAGCCTCGCTGTTTGGGGTGGAACTGGCTTGGCTGGTAGCAGTTGATCTGGCTTGGCTGGGAGCAAGCTGGTAGTGGTGGATATGGCTTCGCTGGTAGCAGAGAATCAGAAATCTCTATGAGCCGGCATGAAGCTTTGGATGTGACTTCGCTCCCACAACCCTGACATGTTTCATCTCACCGCTCTGACATGCTCATTCTTACCTGACAATCTGGTTTTGCAGGGAGCAGTAGCAGTGGATCTGGCTTTGCTGAGAGTTGGCAGGGGTGTATTACATACAGCTCATGGAGGAACATTCTAAGAGTAAAATACCCAGGGGTGGTGATGGGTTTGGTGGTGATGGTGATGATGGTGATGGTGATGGTGATGGTGGTCATGGTGATGGTAGTGATGGTGGTGATGACGATGGTGATGAAGGTGATGATTGAAAACAGGGGGTTGATAGAATGCATGCAGTATGAGAAATTTGCTTCATTCTGTAATTCAATATTACACATGGTAACACCTGCATAACATTCCCATAACACATCCCTAATCACCAAAGTACAAGGTAGGTGGGCATCATCTATTGATAGCAACTGTAACATACCAGTGACAGGGATATTATATTTCTGTTATGGTTGCACCGATGCTTTTCCCAATATATTTGCTATTGTGATTGATGATATCATACTTTATTCCAGATATCATCAATGGGCAATAGATATTTTTTGTATGTTTAAGATCAATGTCAAGATTGAAATTGATAATTATTCAATTATCTAAATACATTATTAGTATGATGATGATTAATTATAGTCTAATAACAGAACTTCTAATACATTGCTATCTCACTATTAATTTACCCATGTTATTTACACTTCTACAGAAATACAATCAAGGTTAGAAATTGCCAACTTCCTGTCTAATAAGCTGCATTCTGTTGTATCTTTACATACTATACATATGTTCAAACAAAATTGAATATACACAAATAATTATCAGAATATTGGTTGATTAGTTCTATTTTAAGAGATGTATATTCATAATTGTACTTTCCATTGAGGTATTCCTGAATTTACAATATCTATTCAGATTATGTAACCCCAGTAGGTTCCAACTAGTTATCAATACGATTATATCTGAAGGGTATTTAACTTTACCATCATAAATCTGCACTATTGATTCATTTTACTTGCAACAAAATAAGACAATTGAATAACATTACTTTGTTGTATGACATCTAGAATACTGTATACCATATTATTGAACTTCTGAGTGAATTGAAAGTTCACATTAAATAAGAGAGGTAATTATACAAATTTGAATCTTGAAGAGTTTCGATACATACTCAGAAAGTATTTAAAATCATCCAGCTTCAAAGTTGATTAGCTAATATTTGATTGTTTTTTCTGAAGACTTGAAATATTTATCTGTACAATATATGTGTTACTTTTTACTGACAACATCAGCAATAGTCCAAATCAACTGTCCACTGTGCTACCCACACAACAATACAGGTATAGCTCATAACAAGCTTTCAATGGACCCCAGCATGATGCATAGTCTATTGTCATCTATAGTCAATTGATAAAGATGTGCGTGGGGGTCTATGTAAGTATACATCGTTGGCAGCCAGAGGTGGATCTATACCTGACTTAGCTGCATGGCTATTATACTGGTACTCAGTCTACTGGAGAGCCTGTTGGTGCATGTGAGCCTGCTAGAGAGCCTACTTCAATGCCTGCTTGATAAGCTGCTTGGAATCCTGATTTACAGCCTGCTTGAGAGCCTCCTTCAGAGAGGCATGCTAGAGAGCTGCGCTGGAGAGAGCCATGCTTTGGGAGGAAGAGAGATTTCCACAGGAAGCTTTTGCCCAATGGATGACTCTACATCTGTGAAAGCTTTGATCGTAATGTTGACTAGCCAACCTACATGTGAATGTGGATCGTATACTATGATCACCATCACTGACACCATCACCATCAGCCCCAGACAGAATGCAGACACATATGCCAACAATCTGTAGGATGCAGGCAGCAGATTCTAATGGAAAATCTGAGTCAGAAATCTGCTCTCCCTAAGATCCAATGGTCTATGTTTCCTGCAGAATCTAAGGTTGCAATTGTCAATGCCATCACTGTGAGGCATCAAGAGATCTCAGCGTGGAGTGTGTGCTGAAGACAACATTAAGACTATGATATCAACTGACATTGTGGTGGGAAAATCCATTTCTGACCGCCACCATCACTCAGCTTGGCAGAGGACTGAGCTATGGCTGGTGTATGGAGAGATGGGCATGACAGAGACGAACTGCGCAACAGGGGCCGACAGAGATTCAGGGGTAACAAAGATGGACAGAGCTACAGGGAGTATATATTCAGCAGACCCCGGGGTAGATGGATTATCATCACGTGTAGCATATCATGTTATCATACAACAAATTACACAGTCGATCTTTCCCATCATTTCATCTCACTCGCTCTTTCCGAGATTTCGTGAATCCTAATGGCCAGGTAGTAGTATCATATCTTCTCACCCTCCGCGTATGCTCATTGAGCCAGAACCGCTCATTCCGATCACTTCGTTTTGGAATCGCACGAGAGGTGCGGCAGAGTGTTGATGATGGGCTCTCTTCATACTAACTGGGCCGTATCACCGCAAATGGAGCCCGAACACGGATTCTGGTTCAGAAAGCTGAGAATGAAATGGTGGGAACGACCCCCACTAGATAATAAGGGTAAATATGGACAGAAGAAACAAATGGATGGTTCTAACAACTTAGAATTGGAATGCCGGATGCGGTAAGCCTAGTACAACGAAGTCACTAACGAAGAACGCACCGAACATATTCCGGGACGAACACTGAAGAAATGGCACTGACCTAACCCCATCAAACAGGCACTGAACTCATACCGGCACAAACACCGAGGAAATCGCGCCAACCTAACTCCAGATGGATGGCACCGACCTCATACCAGGATGAACACTGAGAGCTGGGACTGACCTAACACTGGGACGACATACACTGACTTAACACAGGGACAGAAGGCTCCGACCAAACACCTGGACCACAGGCACCGACCGAACATCCGGACGAAAGGCACTGACCTACACCAGGACGACTGGCACCGATCTTCTGGATGGGACAACCGGCACCTACCTAACACCGGGACAACAGGCCCTGACCTGACACCAGGACAACAGGCACTGACATTATACTGGGAAGAGACAACACAAGCAAGAAAAATAGGCCAACCCAGTAATGGGGAAGACACTGATCCAAAGGAATACTACAAAAAGGACTCAATGATGCTTGTAAGATTGTGAGGTGTGCTGATGCGGATACTACTAGTCATAGGGGGAAGTCGCAGGGAATAGAAATCGATAGACTACATGGCCAGTAGGTAAGAAAGACGACTGTGAGAGATGGTGAAGCTGGACTAAGAAAGAAGGAAACAAAGAGCTCACCTCAAGAAGAGCACCAATTGACCTAACCCCGCTTCCAAAAAACTAACAAACTAGCGATTGACCTTAGATCACCAATTACTGCCGATTCACCACCTAATCCAAAATCCCACCTCCAAACTGCTACAAACAGCACCAAGATGTCAATTGAACACTCTAGATCTACTTCCGCAACTGGCTCCAGTTGCTGTACCGCTTCCTCCGGTGCTGGACCCTCAAGACATCCCGGATCCTCCACCTGCACTGGACCTTCCACCAACTCCTCACCCAATTATGTCCACGATCAAAGGCAATTTATCCAGTCCTTGGCTCTCACCACCGTGAAGCAAAAGTAGCAAATTCCACTCCCTAGCACCCTGGGTGCCCAATTTTTCAGAGGAGCGGATGTGACCGAGTTCATCGAAGCCTATGAAAGCCCATCATCTCACATTGTGTTAGCAACGGTTCTGGACAGTCAGTTCAGGTCCGGGTGTGGGTCGGAACCGAACCGGTGCCAAATTGGTGGTCTGGGTTGTCAATAAACCTGAACCGTCCATTCGGGTACAGTTGAATAGAAATCTCCCTACCCATCTGAGCTGGGCGGGTACTCAGCGGGTTGTCCAGCGGGTCCATCTGTAGATACATATGATGCACTTGCCTTTACTATTTGTTAATAGTACTCAATCAAAATCGATTCTTCGACATCCAGGAATCACATTGGGCATGTTTTGAATGTTGCAATATCGATGGTATTTGAATTCATGTTTTTCGTTTAATAATTTGTATTTTTGACCATGGAGGAGTTCAATAGTGCAATTATAAGCTCAAATATCCATGCGATGCCTTCATTATCCAACATGCATCACCAGACATTCATCACCCTCAGTTGACGCTAGGTTGACAGTTATTGTCAGAATGGGGCCGTGACCGTGTCACCTTCTCTTGTGCCTATAATGACTGCCAATACTTTGGTTATAGATAAGAGCGAGCAAATCACTTACCAATTACCTTATTTACAAGACGAAAAATTGTTGAGGCTCTATTGAGGCTCATTTTCAGAATGGGGAAGTGAACGTGTCACTTTCTCTTTTGCTGATAAAGGCTGCCAATATGTTGGTTACACATAACAGCAAGCATATCCCTTTCCAATTACCTTACTTACATTACCAAAAATCATTCAAGCTTTGTGGAAACTCAGTTTAAGGTGGTAGCAACATCGACACTAACCATATTGCAAATAACGACGGCCAAACTTCCACTATTGGTAAATGCCGTAGCCCAAACCTTGGATCATTCAAGATGCGACGCCCAAAATCACCGATGCTCTGTTGATGCTCTGTCGACACTCATCTTTAGGAGTAGCGATATTGACTGTAACCATATTTCCCATAATGGTGGCCAATACTTTGTTTATGGGTAAATGCCATAGCACAGCCCTTGGATTACACAAGATGCAACACCCAAAATCGTTGACGCTCTGTTGACGCTCATTTTCAGAATGGGGCTGTGACAATGTCGCTGTCTCTTTTGCCGATAAAGGCTGCCAATACGTTGATTATGGGTAAATGCTGTAGCACGGCCCTTGGATTATACAAGATGCAACAACCAAGATAATTGAGCCTCTGTTGTTGTTCTGTTGACGCTCTGTTGATGCTCATTTTTCGGTGTAGTGAAAATGACATTAACCATATTGCCCAGAAAGGCAGCCAATACTTTGATTATGGGTAAAAGCCGTAGCATAGCCCTTGGATTATACAAGATGCAACTCCCGAAATCGAAGACGCTCTGTTGACGCTCAATTTTAGGTGTTGCGTCATCGACATTGACCATATTGCCTATACAGGAGGCCAATACTGTGATTATGTGTAAAAGCCGGCCCTTGGATTATACAAGATGCAACACCCAAAATTGTTGACGTTCTGTTGACGCTCATTTTCAACATGGGGCTGTGATCATGTCGCTATCTCTTTTGCCCATAAAGGCTGCCAATATGTTGATTATGGATAACAGCGACCAAATCACTTCCCAAACAACTTACTTCCATGGCCAACAATCTTTGCCACTTGGTTGATGTCCATTTCCAGAATTTGGCTGTGACCGAGTCGCTTTCTCTTTGTCTATAATGGGTGCCGATACATTGGTTATGGCTAACAGTGAGCAAATCACTTCCCAATTGACTTACTTACAAGACCAAATGTTGATTACGCTCCATTGACGCTCGTTTTCAGAATGTGGCTGTTACCGTGTCGCTGTCTCTTCTACCTATATTGGCTGCCAATACGTTGATTAAGGATAACAGTGAGCAAATCCCTCCCCAATTGAGTTGCGTACAAGTCCCAAAATCGTTGACTCTCCATTGATGCTCATTTCCAGATTTGGGCTGTCACTGTGTGGCTTTCTCTTTCGCCTATAAGGGCTATAAATATGTTGGTTATGCATAATAGCGAGCAAATCACTTCCCAATTAACTTACTTACAAGACCAAAAATCATTGACACTCCATTGACTGTCGTTTTCAGCATGGGGCTGTAACGGTGTCACTGGTTCTTTTGCCTCTCAAGGCAGCCAATCCGTTTGTTATGATTAACAGTGAGCAAATTGCTTCCCAATTAACCTACTTACAAGACTAAAAATCATTGACGCTCCGTTGACGCTCACCATAATCATGTCCTTACTGTTGTTGTATGAGTAATAATTTTGTACAAATGATCATATAGTCATTATTGACACCCAATGAATAATTTGTATGAATACTCATTTGTATCAAAAAGCTTTGTGGGGACTCAATTTCTGATCCACTGATGCACCTGTTGTATGTGCGATGGATAATGTAGCATTGTCACATTCCAGCGCTTTCAGCTGGCAATTTACCGCATGTAGATCCATACACTAATTGTTCATTACTATAACCCAACTTCCTCACATTGCCTTATCCAGTTCCTTCTCCTCGATTTCCATGACCTACCATAAGCAATTTTCAAAATGTTGACTATGTGCAGCAGGTCTGAACGCAGAGTGATGTAGTTGGGTGTATGGATGAATGCAACATGATGGTGGTCATTCATACAGATTCGCGTTGCGCATTGACCGCTCATTCTATGACTCATGTGCCATCACTGACTCAAATTTTATTAGCAAATTTTGTCTCCAATTTAGATCGCGAGTTCTCACTTATCTGTAAGAGGCAGGATGATATCAGCTTGATCAATCGTTAATCAACTCAGTTTGGAGTCTAGAACTATAGTATGGCCTGTTTGACCCTTCCACATGCACAGACGAATTATCATGTCTCTCAATTTGGTCACTGTAATGCAAAACATGCTAACACGTAGCAACATAGGTACACCAATTACTTTTCGTGGAGATATGTCATCAATAATCACAAATTGTGCAGGTAGTTTCCAGATGACAAAGGAGCCATTACAACACCTTCATCTGAATGCAATTCCTGTATGGTAATTAGCTAGGGAGGTTATATGCCGGGGTAAAAGTTTAGGGGTTTAACAGGCTTTGATTTCGTCATCAGTGAGGAATTGGGTACCTCATTAGGCCTAAGAGCCGATATGCATATGTGAGACTGGTTTCCCACATGCTATTCCCATATGGCTACTTTCTGCTAGTGAAGTTCCTTGCGGCATTGCGATTTTCCACTGACACTATCACTAATCTCCATCAGCTCTCCAAATCTTGTCGGCACAGTAGCAGGTGCAAACTGATCCATTCGCGGCTTAATGACTGCCTTAACTGTCAATATGGCTGTTCTGTACCTCAAATCGTACTAATGATGCATGATGAAAAGTCGTTCACTCTCAACTTCAGGATGTAGCAGGGAGCATGTCTCTGCTTGTTTTGCTCATAAAGGCAGCCAATGAAACAAACACAGACAATGATGTACCATAGTTAATATTTTGCACATGACAGTAGCATATCTGAATGTGACCAAAAATAGAAAAACCCGAAAATGAGAAGCGGAGATGTGACCCAATGGGTCTAGCCACACCCGGCGAAACCTGCGGGTTGATGGGTATGGGTAGAGATTTGGCCCGCCAAGACACTATGCGTTGGGTTTTCGCACAGGTCTGGAACCAAGCGAAAGCATTTTTCCAGTCCAAACCTGGACCGGTCGCTATCACTAATCCCGCAATCAGACCAACCTGCCAACCAATGAAGTCATCGCAACATTCCCGTACAACTGCTTGGAAAAGCTCCCGCACATAATCAAAATAATGAATGGATATCAGAACAACGACTGGGAGCAGGGGAAAGATGAACTGAACAATGCCTTCCACCACACCAATGGCTGAGTCTATATGTGCACCAGATCGTACTTCGAGCGACAACGAAAAGTTCAGCTGGAATGTAGGAATGTTGGCCTGAAAGCCTTTATACTCACCAAAGACAACATTAGCCACCGTATTAACAACCCAGGAGCCATGGCCGAGTACTCGCAGGTGGAAATGTTGCTCGCGGCCCTCCCAAGCGAATTGAGAGTTCAGGTGGTGTTGCCACTCGAGTTAGACATTAGAGAGCCCTCCACGTTCAACTACAACAAACTCCGCAAGCATGTCCACAAAAAATGTGTGACGCCCGCTGCGCTCACACTCCGGGATGCGGAAGGAGCAATTACAACGCTGAGATTCTCCCGTTCCTCCATCCCAGCTGGTTTTCTGCTACCGAAGATGCCAGTAGTGGTGAACCTTTCGGTATTACCTAGCGAAGCGACCCAGGCACCAGCACAAGCCACAAAGAAACATCCTATCCCTAAAGTCAGAAATACAATTGACATGACAATTGACAAAATGACAACAGCCTTCGAGGGTTGGACCATCCTGATGAGCAAAGCGAACGAGCCCATAAATGGAGGCCACCAGACCGCCAGGGCGTACCCCATCCCAGCTGACCATGCACTTCCGCACTCACCAATGGACATCCCTCCTCCAAAAGCTCCCACGGGACCCGCTTCCTACCGACCAGGACGCAATTACCAGCAGCATCCATGGCAAGTATTCGGACCCTCTATGTAGTGTGATGAGCTGGGACACATCCGCATGTTCTGTTCCAAAGTGCGCACTGACCAGGGAAAAGTTATAGTCCACACCAATGAATGTGGAAGACTAACCGTAGGACCAACCCGAGGAAATGGCGGTGAGATATCCACATATCGACCAGAGAGAAGGTTTTTGACAAAGTGGGAGTACACCCGAGAAGTAGCTCGACAATGGCAGCAGGGAGGTGGAGTAGACACTCCAGCTGCACCATACCCGCCTCAGCCGCAGCGCTTTCCACAATCTCAGCAGTTTCAGAGGGCAAGTGCTCGGGTGACTGCCTTTCGCTCAGGGATTGCCCGACAGCTGTTGTTAATTGATGGGTACTACTCTGGTCGGTCCACAAGGATGGAAGGTAAGGAAGAAGGTAACAAACACCAAATCGAGGAATTGAGCGATGAGGATGAAGGGCAAGTAGAGGGGCAAGGTGAGTGCAGTGCGGAGGAACAGGAGTAAAGTGAGATGGAGGAGGAGAGAGACGCGCGTTTAAATGAGGAAGAGAGAAAACACAGGTAGGCAGTTGTATGTATGCAGACAGGATAAGCCTTCCTGGACGAGAGAGGGAAGAGGACGGACAATGTGGCCAGCGGTGATCATATGTGGGCATATATGGAGGAAGAGGTTCTGGAGGTGTCAACAAGTGCTAGTAACCAGGAAATAGGAACTATCAGGAAAGCGGTAGCATTCAGCAAGCAAGCGGCCAAGGCGGACTCCATCAAAAACACAACTCCAAAGACCCCATAGGCTCCTAAAGTGGCACGAGAGAATCCACCGGCCCTGGATACTAGAAACTACAATGTCCTCGGATGCAGCCATTTTAATCACACCTGCCTAGCCCAACAGGAGAGAGAGACCGGTGAATGAATCTTTCGACTGCTACCGAAGGCTAAATGGGTCCTAGTTGCGAATGACAGACTAGTTGCTGCCGGGACCCTGGCCGCACGAAAGAAAATGGGAATTGGTCACGTTTCTGTCTTCTCCAGCCTGAAAGATCACGCTGGATACAGTGAATTCCATATGACAGGGCCTCTCCAACTGGTCTTGGAAAGATACACGGGCACGAACTTCCCATGCTCATCAATGGTGGATATGTGATCTCTGTCATGAGGGAGGAGGTTACGGGAGTGTTGAACATTGGGTGGAATCATGCCGGCTGGATGATGATCACTGCTGATGGCAATCAGTCTGATTTGACGAGAATGGCAAAGTCCATGCGCGTCAACCTCAACGGTATAGTCATTCACATTCCTCTCTTTGTACCAAAATCCTGATCCGAACAGGTTATCTTCGGTCGCCCTGGGGGAATGTACCCTCAAATGTCTGGGAGGAACATGGATGATGGCGGTTGCGAGATCACCATCTCAGCTGTCGATGGGTCAGAGCACGTGATGTTTGTCGCTGCCTTTCCGGGAGACAATATAAATAGAATTGCCAGCAGCTCGGGGAACATATATGTCTGGTTAACATTCGGGCAACGAGGAAGGATAGGGCCCAGCACTACGAATGAATGAGGTTGGAGAGTTCTGGGAGTCAAGATGGGAATGAGAAGGGCTTGAATAGTAGAAAAGGAAAAGAGAAGGAGTCGGTTGATAGAAAGAGGGCGCTTCCAGGGAAAGTGGAAGGAATATATAGCAGGAAAGAGGAGGAAACATTCAAGGAAGAATGAAAACAGTTAGTCAAAACAAGGCGACTATCGAAGGTGGTGAGAAATCCAATGGGAAGAGGCGTTAATTAGGAGGATGAGTGGGAAGAGGAGGAAGAACAGGCAGTCTGAGAATGGGGTAGGAGGATTGTAACAGAAGGGTGATCGATGGGAGAGGTGGCTCCAGTGCAGGACAGGAGGGTAACCGGGAGTGAATCCACAACTGTTGCATGGGTTTCTGAAGATTAGCATTGCTCCAGACCTCATTCAAATGCAACTCATTTCCTCGTACCTCAATTCAGTGAAGTGAAACTGAGACAAAAACAGCAAAGCAGTGTGGGTGTGCGCCAACTACGAATGTGTTGCCCAGAAAGTGAAGCTGGTTCCCTTCTCGGATGGAAGTACACCAGATGCCAGACTCGACTGGAGAGGATAAACTATTGCTAGGGCCATACCAATACCAGGCCCCTCGGACAAGTGGTGTATTCCCAAATTGGGCCACAGAGTTGGAGGAGGAAGGTTGACACCTGAGGGCTTATGACAGCTATGGTTAGGGAGTATATTAAGGTCGAAGGAAAAGGAAGCCCATCTGGGTATGCTATCAAATTGAGAGTATGCTCTCTCGTTGACACGGGAGGCACTGGGAATGATCAGCCGTGTGGTCGAGCCACTCCACTGTATCCAGCTGGAGTCCAGTCACAAGGTCTGACACAATCATGTATTCTGCATACAGGAGAAAGTCATTCCCGTGGAAAAAGAGATTCACGAAGTGTGGGTTTGGCAGGGCCTATTCCAGCCGGCATGGGGCCCCTACAGGAATGATAACTTCTTGGTTCCAAACAAGAATGGGAAGTACCGCTTCATCATCTCTGACATGAGCGCGAATCGGCATACGCTGCAAGACACCGGGATGCTTCGTAGAGTCGAAAAGTTTGTCAAAGCCTTCACTGGGCTCCCCATTTCTTCACTGATTGACTTCCACTCTCGGTACCACCACAAAATGTTGCACCAAGATAGCTGGGACTATATGGCCTTTCTGACCAAGCAAGGCATGTGTCGACCAAACAGACATGTAAAGGGAGCTACCAATCTGGTATCGGCACTTGTCAGAGTATCTCGGACACTACTACATGTGGACCTGGGATCAATCGCAGAAATATTCATCGATAATGTCGGCGTGAAAGGCCCAGAGAGACAATAAAGAGCAGAGGAGGAGGAATGGCTGTCTGGAGTTCGAATGTTTAGTATGAAACACCTCTAGAACCTCGATGACATACTTGCCAATGTGGAGGGAGCTGGAGCCACCATTTCTGGACAGAAATCTGACAGGTGCTGGAATGGAGTAAAAATAGTCAGGTTTGTCTGTGGGGAAACATGAAGGTGGCTGCAAGCGGCAAAGGTCGACAAGCTGTGGAATGGGCCCTGGTGCGAGAAATGTACCAAGTGCTGGGTATTTGTAAGACTTTGCACATACTAACCGAGATTGATCGCCCAGTATGCCATAGTTGCCGGCCCCGTGTTCAGAATCTTGCGGAAAGATGTCAAGTTTCAATTGGAGACTGAAGAACGGCAAGCAATGGCAATCTAGAAGGAGGGACTCTATGATGCTCCTGAGTTGAAGATGTCAGGCCTTAGCGATGGTGCCAGGCAAATAGTTGTGGGAGTTGATGCCAGCTTAGAGGGGTGGGGGGCAATCCTGCATCAGGAAGACAACAACAAAGACCTGCACCATTGTTGCTATGGAGGTGGGCACTGGAATAAAGCCGAGAATGGATATGATGCGGGGAAACCTGAGTGTCATGGGGCTGATGAAGGCACTGAAGATGTTGCGCAACTACGTACATGGGGTCAGATTCATTGTGGTGTAACGGCAGCACGTGACCCCGGGCCGGGTAACGGCCATTCTATATAGTCAGCTCGCCACGAGACTTAGATCTCTAGCGATAATCTTACATATACACCTATTTACTATCACTCGAGTCCACGTTTGCAACCGTA
>Ga0307512_10000702_pt1 | contig 49845 bp, 62 predicted proteins | sample 14_EM_MG_FD_200267 | JGI IMG/M metagenome (GOLD analysis project Ga0307512, IMG submission 200267) | Populus trichocarpa ectomycorrhiza microbial communities from riparian zone in the Pacific Northwest, United States - 14_EM | ecosystem: Host-associated > Plants > Roots > Unclassified | place...
TCTCACAATCTCCAAAGTACTGCTATTTATATGCAACTCAGCACCACAGAACTTGTCACACTGCCACAAGAATTTGTAAATAGAAGCTTCTACTAGTTATCTTTTAATTCATAATATTCTAGGGGGGGGTTTAAGTGGGTGGCTGTGTTGTTATAAGCGACAAGGCGCAGCGTACGTGAAAGTGGGCCCTTTCATGGGCCCAATACCGGCGAAGGGATAAGCCTATTTGCTTCGCTTTACTGCCATATATCTTATTTATAAGTCTACCAGCTTCGCTACACTTCTATATATCTCTATTTTTTTAAGTCAATTTGCTTCACTTTACTACCATATCTCATTTACAAGTCTACTAGCTTCGCTACACTACTATATATCTTACAAGTCCATTTGTTTCGTTTACTTCGCTGCCATATATTTCTTTACCAGTCAGTTTGCTTCGATTTGCTTCTATATATTTCTTGTATTTTTAAAGTCCATTTGCTTACCTTGTTTTACAAGTCAGTTGGCTTTGCTTTGCTATTTTACTGACTTTATCTGTAATTATTTTATTCAGCTAATGTTACCAGTAATTAAATTGCTAGCTCTCAATAGTCCTCTTGGTAGCATGAATTTAATTTGCATAACTTATTTTTGCTTGACCCATTCATGGAACCGCCCTGTCCATGGAGGTACTGCCCGTCCATAGATGGGGCGATTCTATGAATGGGTTAGAACAGGTCTGCACCCCATCTCTAGATTTACCACAGCTCTAGATGTCAGTCTCAAATTTTAGTGCTACACTATCAAATGGTCAAGCATACTAAATAGGCATGGTTAGTCCGTAACTCGCACTAAATCTACACCATTCCTTCTTAGTGTATAAAATTTGGGACTGAGACTATTATGGGGATTGTGAGATTATGTTGTGCCGCGGGTTGAGAGCGACCTCCAGATTTTGAAACTACGACTGTGACTTAGTCGCAGATTCTATAGAAAGTATTCCATTATCGAGCGAAGTACATCTGAAACGAAATGGGTGATTAAAAGACGCTATCAAGGCGTGAAGGTTGCATGGGTTCAAAAGAGCGGTGTTGTCAATGATCAACAGTTCAGCTTGTATCTTATACGACGTAGTAACGAAGTTCTAAACTTAATGGCTAAATGGCTGCGTAAAGATAGTTGGTCCTATATCATGACGTCCTGGAAAAGAGAAAACCTACAGCAAGCTTCCTTGACGTCCATAGCGAAATTCCTTAGCTTGGCAGGATTCATAGTGCAATGTAGGCTTAAGGGGGATGAATTGGTCTGTAACTATTGCTCAGTTAATGGCTGTGGTAATAATGGTGGTCTTGAGAGCAGTAGCTCGACGAAACTTAATCCCAAAGGTGCATCACCAACCAATAGAAAGCGGATACGAGCTGCGCAGGTAACAATTGCAGTCATTGGAATGTGGTCACATGGGGAATTGGCCATAGCGAAGATATCCGTTCTAATGGACTTATCTCGGGGGTGTTGGGTGTTAGATGTCGCTTCGGTGAAGTATCTAAATGGGAATGTCAATGGCAAAAACCCGTCGATTCAACCATAGGTGCCAGAGAAGCTACAATAAACTTCCTGTTTGCCCACCCGGATGTTACCCTTTTAGGCTTGTATGGTGTGTTCGAATGGGAATTGGCTGTCGAAGTGTCCTTAGAACTGTGGGGGTCCGAACGGATCAGCCTTAAGAAAGTTCAACTTAGCATGTCGGTCGGAAGGTCGGGATTAGGCTATTGGAAATTTGACTGGCAAACTTGAAGCATTTTTGAGTCTGTGGCTGTCACATAAAACACTCCGAGAATTTGCTGCCTCCACCGGTCTACCGCATTGTCGATATTGATAGGGAGACTTGCGAACGTGGGTTCGGCGACAAGAACAGACCACTACCCGACTTCCTAGCAGTGGGCTAATTGTGGGAAAATCATCAATTGCGAGGCCTTCATCCGACGGTCATTTCCATTTGCTAGCGACCCTGTCGAGCGCCACATTAGAAAGCATATGCGGTCAGACCATACTACCAGCAATCGTTTCTGGAATCGCCAAAACCGCTTTAGGTGAAATTGGTGGCGGGGGTTCGTGTACGCGGCAGGATATGGGGAGAGCTAGTGAAGGATTCATGTGGATTGAGAAATAGAATTTTGGACGAACTTGCAAGTAAGGTGGAAGAAACAGGTTTAGCGGGTGTCGAAAATGCCTTCTTGAGCATAATTTCACCCCTCCAAAGCAGAGAAACTCGAAGCTATCTGGGCACTGGACGTATGGAGGTCTTCGATGCCGAGCTATGGGCGATCGGACTCGCGCTTGATGTGACGATTGAGAAGAGAGAAACATTGCAAAAGCATGGAGTGAAGACGGTGGCAGTCTTTAGCGACTCACAGGCCGCAATCCGACGGATGGCACACTTGGAGCCGGGCCCAGGGCAGCGATTAGCGAGGCGGATCAACCGAAGGGCGCAGGCTCTCCTCGCCCACGGCATTGCAACCGAGATTCACTGGGTCCCGGGACACTCCGGTATCCCCGGGAACGAAGAAGCAGACCATCAGGCGAACTTAGCCCGAGACGGAAGCGGAAGCACGGTGAGAGAACGGCCATACACCTCGGCCTCGAAAGCACTTCAGCTACAGACTCGAGGGCAAGGTGGGGACCAAGAGACCAGTTCCGATGACAAGCGCGAAGTCGCTGGCTACCAGGTTCTACAGACTAAAGTGCGGGCATGCACCCGCGGGAGTCTACCTAAAACGGTTCGGCCACCGAGAGGACGATAAATGCTGGTGGTGTGAAGGGACAGCGGCCGAGACGCGGGAGCACCTCTTCCGCCATTGCAGCCGGTGGAGAAACCAGCAGAAAGCACTCTGGAAGGCGGTGGGAAAGGTGACGGGCTGGAAAGCGGGCAGATGCCGACACGTGCAGGTCTCTGAGCTGTTTTCCATGGAAGAGTGCGACCAAGCGGTGGTGGACTTCCTGGCGGCTACTGAAGTCGGGAAGTTCCCGCCCAAATGAGTGGAGGTATGGAGCGGGCGCAGAGGCTGACTCAGGTGCGGGGAGCGGCGGCAGTGGGCTTATATCTTTTCTTTTCTTTTCTGTTTTTGGTCTATCTTTTAGCTTTCATTTGTCAGCGGGGATGAAGGGTAGCGGGGGGGGAGCTCCGCCATCTAGCCGGCTCGCCCGGAGGCGGAGGGGGTATTAGGTCCTGTCATACTCTAGTAAGAGTGCATACAGTATGAATAAACAACAAAAACAAGCAGAGAAACTACCCGTCATCACTATTGGCACAGTGGACACATTTTCTGACACAGCAAAAGAAATAACTACATACATTGAGGGCAGACAATTGGAACAGGCCGAGCCACTTCTTTTGTTGCTTCTCAACGCCACTGAATCCTCTGCCAGAAGCTATGAAACAGAGAAAAGGTGGCATGAAGCTTGGAAGTATACCTGGCTCTTCGTAGTGCAGTTGGTGAAATCGAAGGCGGCGAAGATTACTCCAACAAAGCAGAGGAATCTATGGGTTTATTTTACGAAAGGATGTCCATTTCACTCGTGTCATCCAACGACAGTTCCCTTGAGGACCTGGTACCTAATGATCTGCACCGCGGAGGAATGGAGGAGCTTTTGGAACAAAGTTTGCAAAAGTGGAAATACAATCTAGAAGAATGGAAGAGGGATAATGAAGAACTGCCAACAACCGATCAAGCGCAAATTTGGAGGTTGCTCCGTGCGGCTACAGATGGAAACCGCTTTGACGTGGCATGGGATTTATGGGCCAGACAGCACTACACTACGCGGCGAGGAAAGGCTGTTGACACGCGGGTGTTGCAGTGGGCGTGGAGAACTCGTCAATCATCTAAGTTCTAAAGAGCGAGAAGAGAAAAGGAGAAAGCTTAAGTACACGATGTCAAGAAAACTACTGAAATGGCAACCTACGTAATAGCCAAGCAATCACATGATGCCCGTCGATGCCCTTCGGCAAAAGCCTAGCATTTCCGTCAACAAAGGCCGGACTAGGATAGTTGAAATTCTGATTGGCCGGGGGCTAGTATCAATGCACGAGAACTTGATGGTTCGACACCGTTGCATCAGGCCGCTAAAGGCTGGCACTGGGCCATTGCGCGGCTGCTCCTCGACAAGGGTGCTGACATCCAGGCCCAAGATAACTTCGGCCGAACAGCATTGCGCATTGCCGCTAGCGGCGGCGACTACAAGTCTCTTGTCTAGCTACTCTTTGGACGCGGCGCTGAAATCGGTATAGAGACTAAAGATCCGGACGGCTTTGCACGTTGTTGTGCTCGAGGGCATATGACAACTGCTGGTGTACTCTTTTACCACGGTGCTGACATTAAGGCCAAGGATCATGCCGGTTGGACAGTATTGCACCTTGCCACTAACCGCGGCGACGACGAGACTCTTGTATGGCTACTCGGTGGCCAGCGCCGAGCTCGCGACAGACCAACGATAGCTCCTACCGGAGGGCTTTGCACCTTGCCGTGCTTCACGGGCATGAGCATCCCATCCGCGGATGGGGGGATTTTTCGCATGAGTTGCAACGCACAAGTCTCCGGCATTAAAGGATCTGCCAACGACGGTTATCCATGCACTAACTAGTAAAATGGCTAGAAGTGATGAGGTTGGATCTGAAATGTTTACGTCAAAATGAGTGAGTATACCATGTACAATGGACCCAATGCAAGAATACATACGTGGCGGAGGAATGTGCGTTCGTACTTCGTCAGCTTATCCTGTGAAGCTACGAAGATACCGATGGCTATCGAGAGTGTAAAGAAGGTTACCGAATCTAGGAATGTCTCTTCGATAGAACGTACATGAGTCTTCAAAGAGGTGCAGAGAACATTATTCACCGGGCATTTCCGGTTCTCTGTAGTACTATCGGATACACGCGAACATGAGCTCAAATAGATACGCCGCTAGCATCTAAATGGAGGGAGTCTCTTAGCTATGACTCCCTCTAACATTATTCCGCAGGTACACTACCCCAACCCAATATCCGGATTACCCATTGTGTCAGTTTGGCACATCCTCCTTAGGCACATCTAGTAACTTTTAACTCCTAACTTGAAGGGAACTATAATTGTTATAAGTTCTGGTGGTGGCTTCGCCGCCTTAAGCAGAGAGTGAGCAGGCTCAGATAGATTGTCTCCAGTCAGCTCCAGTGCTTCTAAGTGACCCAGCTTGTAGATATGTAAAAAGCCCAGGGCCGCTTAGAAACACTGGCAAGCTCCCGACCTCTGTCGGAGTCTTCGTCTGTAGCTAGCTCCCACTTCCAAGTTCACCTGAGTACTGTCTCTAGCTAACTCTTGTCTTCAAGTGCACTTTAAGTACCATCTTCAGCTAGAACATAATTTCCGAGCTGCAATCTTGTCCATGGGCTGGAAAGATCTCCGAGGAAGTGGTAGATATGGGAATAAATGCGTTTGAGTGGGCGTTAAGGGTAAATCATTTCGGAATGGGGCGTTGCGAGACGGCGCGAGTGCTACTCAGCTGGTTAGACAACAGGTCGGCGGCGGCTCAGGCGGCTCAGACCAAAGTTGGGGATGAATTCGGATACAACGTACGACGAAGAAGCGTTGATCCGTGCGCTGGAGCAAATTGCGGATTGCGATGACTGTAAGCGTATAAACCAGTGGATAGGTAGCTATGATTAAGTAAGATCCGAAGATACATGCGGGTTAACATACGAACGGAGGATGAACCTGCGCCACAATCAGTGGTGCTTCCGCCACAGTTGTTTCAGCTCCCACAGCCCCACCGGCGTAGTATAATCAATAGGACGAAGTCCCATTATGCAACGATGTCCCGGACACCGCGCGGTTGTTCTCAACAGCTTTATGTGGGCTGACTCTGTGTTACATACATAAATAGGGTGGTACTCGACTTGTCTCAATCTGCAGCTTCCAAGAGCATCTAATATGTCGTCACGGATCCTCGGATCTCCGGGCTCAGCGGAGCGAAGATTGGTTTTAAGTTGAGACATTCAGGAACAAGGCATGCGGGAACACCCTCTGATTCGCGTGTTGCAGAATTCTCAGCCATTCCCGCAGCTATCACGTCATCCGTGCCAGACAACCCTAATTTAAAATTCTTCATGAATTCAGTGCTGGTAAATGTATTCTCCATACAATCCTAATAATCAGGACACAACGATCTGTACTCATTGATGTACTGATGAGCCTTAGGTGCAGCTGCGAACCAACTATTCCGTTTATGGCACGTCACGGGGAAATTTTCCTCCGAGACTTGCGTTACGTACGCAATAATTGGACGACACAATTTTGCAACAGTCAGACGCGCGTTATGTATTTTCGAATACGAGAACCGCAGCACAGTTTTCTAAGATGTTGGTTTTCGGGGGTATTGCGTGGGGATGTAGTGGGTCTAGTTTGATGGCTGGTGACGTGGATATGGCATTGGTCATGGTACAGCACTCGTTCCAATCCGGTGATGGCTGTTTGTTTGTTTGTTTGTAATCATATTGCATTCGGCCGCTGGCGGCCATGGCATATCCCGTACACATTTCCTCCCCGCTTCTTCCGTAACATAAAGAAACAAAAGCAAAGTCGCAAGTCCTCTTCCCCTCTTAACAAAAGAAAACCGCCACAAAAAACAACATCAACTTTTACACCCCCCCATCACTTGACTCCTCGTGATCTGAGTTCTCCGCCTCCTCCACCACTCCGCTAATTCTGCTGACATCTGTACAAGATAAGAAATCCATCAGAGCCTGCGAACATTTTTCTTCTGCAAAAACACGAGACATTGGCAATGAAATCTTTGGCTTTTTAAACACCTTTTCAACGCCCTCATACCCATCCTCCCCCTCTTGCCCGTCCACCCAAAGCCTTTTTTGTTCTCGTTTCCATCTTTTGCACCACTTAAAAAGGTGGTCTCTTGTCTGATATTCATGCCCACACCACCAGCATTTCATATCCCTTCTTTTTCCGATCCACAATAGGTATTTCGCTATCAGTGCATGTCCTGACTTAAGCTGATAAAACCTCGCCGCAATCGTCTTTTTGGCTTCCATCACCGCACTGTTACCCCCCCTTTTCACCAAATCATACCGGTAACTGTGCTTTGACTTCTTCCCCAACTTTATAATTTCTTTCTTACTTTCTTCCCATTTTGTCTCCGTCAACCTTCGACTAACATGGGAGAAAGAAACATAATCTAAAAACGGTAGCGGATTTCGCCCGGTGATGGCTGTATGTTAGAGCGAATGCATTACTGTTTCGGGGTACGAGGCTGTGACAAGTAAGATGACGAATCTGAATGCCAGCGGGGGAATAATCTTCCACATGTCTTGGGTGAGTAGATTCTACACTACTACTTGAGCACAAAGCCACTACATGGCGAAAGCAACGAGGAGTAGAGGCATTTAAGATCTGACAATCTCGCTTTCTTAACACAGCACAGTTAACACTACCAGCCTATCGTGATCCAAGGCCCCTTTACTGACACTTGCTGTTATTACAAGAGTTAAAGAAGGTCAACAATGGCAAACAACAATAGCAATAATAGTGAGTAACTAGCACTATCACACACACTGCTTAAAATTGACTCTGGAGTAGACGACGATAACGTTTGGGAGTACTTCGCCGTTTCCATTCCCAAAGCATCACGTTTTCTAATCAGAACCATTTAGATACAACCCATCCAAGGGAGCTGCAATCCTCTTCACGATCCTATGGCTTATCACTACAGTCTACCACTTTGTACAAATGATCCAGTACCGGAAATGGTACGCTTGGGTTCTCGTTATGGGATGCACCTGGGAGGTTAGTCCGGAGCCTTTCCTGATTTGGGGCTAGCTAAGTTTGCCCTCCAGTTCATTGGGTTCGCCCTTCGTATTCCATCAATTGATAACCCAACCAGTGTTGCGCTATATGTTCGTTGCGTCCCCTAGCTCCCTGACTCAGCTCTACTAACGGATGTAGGCACCGATGCTCACCTTCATCGTTCTCGCCCCGATCTGGATTGCTGCCTTCGACTACATGTCTCTCGGTCGCCTCATCAATGTATTTCTTCCTTCAAAACGCTGCATGGGTCTCTCAGCTCGACGCATAACGCTCCTCTTCGTCCTGGGCGATATCTTCTCTTTCGTTGTGCAACTTTCAGGCTCAATGTTCCTCACAGGCGATAACCCCTCTCCCCATGACTTCAAAGTCGGCACCAACATCCTGATCGGCGGACAGTGTCTCCAACTTGTATTGTTCAGTATCTTCATGGTCATGTCAATCCGCTTCGAAATCGACTACCGTGCAGAGTTTGGGAACGCAGGAAACGAACGATGGGTAGCCTTCATGCGGGTCTTGAATGTGAGCTGCGTGTGCATCTGTATACGCTCCATCTTTAGGATCGCAGAGTTTGCGAGCCCGTATCCTGGCCCCCTCGTCACACATGAGGTCGCGTTTTATGTGTTGGATGCCGTCATGATGTTGTTTGCGGTTTGGGGATTCCATTGGGTACACCCTGGGAAGGTTTTGGTGGGCGAGGAGAGTAGTTTTCGAGCGGAGAGGAAGAGGAGGAAATTGCAGGAGAGAGACGTCAGCGCTGTTGAGTTGGCTGGTGTTTAGGGAAGACGGAGGGTTTTAATCTTTTTGAACCGACGATGCACTTCTTGGATATATATCACTGTCTGGAATTAGATTGTTTATTTACTTATTGTTATTAGAGTTATATCTCTAGACTGGAAATATCCGTATTCAATCATAGTCCGACGTGCTTCTCCATACCCTCTCAGGCTGGCGGTTAAGTATATATTCGCGTATATTCCCGCGTGTTATAGGAGCCTGAGCTGGAGCTGAAGAAGCGAGGGCATGCTGGCAGCTGGCACGTGCACCGGGGGTGTACTGACTTGAGCTTGCGGAAGATGAGCTGCAGCTGCCGGAGCTGCAGTAACAACCACGGTCTGCAGCGTAGTAGGCGGCGCGAAGATAAAAATGAAGAACGATAGGAGGAGTAGCTGCTAGAGGAACAATAGGAACCCTATGAATGACCCCGGCCGCAATGTAGCCAGCAGTGCCAATGTCAACTAACGGTGTCAGTGTAACATCAGGAGATTCGGTGTATAGAATGTTTCCGGCAGCAGCCATCTTTATTTAATTCGTGATTAGAGCAAGTGTTATTGGTGAATGTATGTGACCGCGAGTTAGGCTTAGAGTGTTTGGGTTGTAGACTTGCAGTGCAGAAGATAACTGTAGATTTTGGTTGCAATTTAGTTAGGAGTATCCTTTGAATGTATGATTAATTGTATTGAACAATTCTATTACATGGCACATGTATTCGGTCTCGGATTCCGGGATGCCGAATGCCAATCATAATTGATTCGTGACTGACATATCCCATGTCAAGAATGTCACGAACTAACAGCTTTTGGCTACATCGGAATAAATACTTATCTTTGAATATTGATGAGAGAAAGATCCATGACGGTAATTGATAAGACTTGTGAAAAGGCATGTCATTACGGTCAAGAGTGATTTGATACATGAAGAACGAGTTTCGGTTTTGACGGTATGGGCTGGTGATATTCAGATAATATTTGCGTCTTAGCAATTGCATATCACGTTCCTGGCAGTGTAGGGAGCGGTTTAATCTTGTCCTCCTCGATACAACACTCGATTGGATCTCTTCTAGCTCACATGGCTTCATCGTCCTCTTCTCTGAGTGAGCCATCCCTCATCTACATTACGGGCTGCTCTCGCTGTTTTCGTTTTGCTCGACTGGTTGGAGAAGTTTTCACCTTAGCAAATGACAACGAACCTTCCCAATATATTCATTCCACAGATCGAGGGTGGCTACAAGAGATGGAGGAACACATAAAAGGAGATGAGGTATGGACCATAGTGTGGTAAGGAATCTCTTCTAGCATCAATCCTTGTCATTTTACCTCAGTAAGTATAATACATTCGCCGGAGTCGTCATATTGAGTACAGCCGTATTCACACAAAATCTGGCGCTTGTACGAACTCATCTGCCGGTATAGTACCTCCTTGGCTGTCGAGAATGTTGTATGAGAATACATAGATATGTCATTCTCGGATTGTAATTGTGGTTGGCTACTAATAGCGTGAATGGACGAGTTAGTGTTTCGGGTTTTAGCGGAAATGGGGATTCTGACCGAAGTCCGGTAATCCACGCGGAGAATTTTCCACCGGAAGTTTTGTTAGCTACATACCACATTCATTGCAATTCCCTTCGATAAACTTGACGTCCAGATTATACGAGCTACCGAAACGGTATTGGAGAGGATGGAGATATCGATTATGTAGCTGTAGCGGCTGTATCAACCTGTAGAACCCAAAAATCTTCTTTCTGCAAAGAGGGGAAACACACAGAGAAGTGATGAATGTCACGATATTCTGCTGCAGCAGAAAAGTTGTAATGGTGTTTGCTAGTCCGAGAATAGACTAGTGTATTCTAGCATTCATTGAAGCCCAACCTTTGTCCCGGTAAGCTTACCGATACCATATAGACAATACGACAACTGCAGATAACGTCTAAGCTCTCACGCCTGCCCCTCATACCATAGTGACGGGACCTGGTACATAAGCTTCGATAACGTCCCGAACTCATCTTTAATCTCGGTATATACAAGCATTACCGCATATATACCAGAAGTACGCATATATCTACCACCAGCATAGTCCAGTCCCTCCTCACCGTATGGACATCGTGCCGTGCAAGCGTTCATCCTCTCTGTCGCGGCTGGTCAATCTTATTAGCGGTGTCTTGGTACGATCTCCACTGAGCTAACTGCAGTCCTCCGGTTCCAAAAATCCACAAACATTTTATCACAATCCTTCGCTGAATTCCGACACCCAGCAAAATGAACCAAAAAGTCACTTCTTGGTACTCCCTAGGATATATATTTATCAGACTTTGGTTAACGATTCTAACATGTTTCACAATATGCGAATGTGTGATGATTAAATGCGCGAGACCGTCTTGCTCGTTGAATGTAAATCTAAGAATTTGGTTGTGAGCTACTAGAAAATGTGTTTGGGATTCGAGGCGGAGGCTTACTTATTTCGGACCAAGTAAGGGTCGTGCCACAGGTCGACAAATGCAGACATGAAGGCGTTTCGTCTTATGAAGAAGCTTCCGTGCTGTATTCCTTATTAGCCACGGTCAACGCTCCCATGTAGAAAGAACATACTGAAACCATTGGAGTCGTTTGATATTATGAGGTAAATATTGCCAGGCTCCACGGCTTTTGGCGTCTTAACCCTTCTGTCATGCTCTGGAAGCATTTTGGTTCCGCCAAACCAGATTTCGCCTTGCGACTTGACCTCTCTTATAAGTGCTTCCGGTGAGAGCAGATAGTCCCATAGATTCACAGTGGAATTCATAATGGAGTTAGAATCTAACAACTATATCCATTCGACTTCTGGATGCATGTCGAAGCATCGTGGAGACCCGCTGTATCTAGTTATTCGCTGTCATGCAGGAATCATTGGTTTTGAAATGTTTACCGATTTTAGCCCTTTGAGGGTGAACATTAAACACATCCTTATAATCCGCAAGATTCGTCCACATGAATTGTACCCTTCTCTATATCAGCTAAAGGAACTTTTTTCCGTGAATGGATATATAACTTGCCGTGGTAATCAGCGTATTCTATTCGATTTGCAATTGTCTTCTCTAGCCAATCCTCATGAAATCCATAGTCTTTAGTCCCCTTGTTGTCTTTTGGTAAAGAATAAGCACCCTGTTTGTAGCAGGATCCCCCGGATATTGTCGCAAGGGTGGAACATAGCTCTGATGGGCGTGTTAATATATGGATGAAAGGAGGAGGAGGATTGTTATGATTGAGATCAATGAGACGCTAATAATCGTCGCGAGCGAGAAACGTTGCCGCAGGGAGCCGGTGCCAGACGACCAGAAGTTACGAGGAAGGGGCATGACGTAGGTTGGAGTGGAAGTTGAGAAATTGTATCGGAAGTTAGAAGGAGCTCAGTTGATTTATCACTTATGACTTCTTCAATCCTTTCAGTCCCCAAGATGCACGGTAGTAGTGTACTTACTAACTTAGTTTATGCCTGAAACTGCCGCGCAATCCTTCAAGGAATTTCAAGACACTTGCAAGGCGGAACATACCTATCTTCGAATCTTGAATACACCAATAGCGTTCCTCATGGACTAATTCTTATCGTTTCAGGGTACAGTGATATCAGAAATCGCTCGGTGGGAAATTCTTTAGTAAAGAAAATCGTATCTGAATAGTCTTAAATTGATTCTGTATACTCTAGTTACGCTCCTAGTAGATTACTGGTATACCAAAGACTATACAGTATGCGTCTATTTGAGTAAGTTATTCCTCGGTTTTAGGTACTTAACTAGTTGCTTGCGACAGGCTTGACATCTGCCTAGCGTTCTAAGAGACCGAACCCTCGCTGGCGCGTAAGAATTTGTGGTCTCGGCGTTAGTTAGCTCTTGGGGTTATTGTATATAGGATCATGGAGTGCAGAAGAGCTGCCTCTGCCTGCTACAGACCGAAACCCCCTCAGCGCGCGGATTAGATGAGTGTCTCAAGACTGCCTTGGACAGTGTAGCTCAGGCTGAGCCATTGGGTATTCACCATTCTATACAGCCCTCGCCCCACTTGAACTGACTTTCACCGACAGAAGTTTACCAGGCGTTGGCGTCCTTGGATGACACTGACGACAATACCTCTTCCAACTGCAGCATTCTTTTGAAAGAAATCCCGGACGCCGAAAATTGGGATTACAAATACCCTACGATAGACACAGATCCAGATATTAATGAAAAAGCTACGCCGCCCATATTGAAGAGAGAAAATCTCATACTTTCTATTGTCGGCCTTAACACCATCTCAACCTGTTTCCTTGTCGTTCTCAACAAATACATTTTCTCCTTCCCCAGACTACAATCGCTCTAATTTTCATTCACAGCCTGACATGTGTTTTGCACGTTTAGTATTCTTTTCATCGCATCTCTCCACCCGTGCCGGCTGTTTGATCGGATATATCTCGATGTTTCGACGGTTCTTCCCTTATCGGTGACATTTACAATATGGATCATTCTCAACAATTTATCTCTCGCTTTGAATCCGCTTGGTTTCTATCAAATCGCCAAAATCTTAACAACGCCGACGGTGGTGGTGCTCAACTATTTCATTGCGGGCACGACGGTGTCGAAAATCGTCGTCGGAGCACTCGGAGCAATATGCATAGGTGTCGCAATGACACGCCAAGGCTCGACAGAAACTACGCTTCTGGGTGTGTTTGTCGCCACGGCGGCTTTTATCTCCACACCAATCTACCAAACCTGGATTGGTACAAAGCAGGAGTGAGTCAATAGCGCACAGCTATTGTTCAATCAGTCGTACCTGTCTTTGGGGATGCTCACGATCATCATGCTCATACCTTTCACCGATCGACAGCAGCTGGCACAGCTACGATCGGAGCGGACGACGGCGAAAACTGGATGTGAGGGTTTGGGTTGCAATTGGGTTTTCGGGTGTCACGGCGATGGTGGTGAATTTGACACAGTTTCTGATTATTGGGAAGACTTCGGCGGTTACGGTAAGTGTTTGACATCGCGTGTACTGGTCATGGACGTTGCTGACGAATAGAAGTTCAACGTGGCCAGTCACCTAAAAACGGTGATAATATTGGTTGCCGGATGGATACTGCAGGCAAAGGGGTTCGGTTGGACAGAGCTGCTAGGTATATTAATTGCAGTTGGCGGGGCAATTGCGTATTCGTTCTCCCAGTAATTGCATTGATACCACCGGCGGTTACTCTGCATCACATAGCTCGTTGGCCCCTCACGCGGCTCTCGTGACATACTTCATACTCAGTGTCGCCTAGCGCCTGCAGGTCATCTGCAAACCTACATCCGGCCGCGGCGTCTGGCTAGAAACCTTTGAATCAGGACTGTAGCGGTTGGAAGTCCTAGTTCGTCAATATATTTCAATTGCCTTCGTGCTGGCGTGTTTCGGCTTGTAGCTAGCAAAGTTTTAGGCTGTCGATTCGTTCGGAGTTAAGAGATGCAGAAGGAGCATGACGCTGTCTATTGCTCTCGGAGTTTCTCTCGTGTCCAGTGTGTCCAGAGACGGGCGAGTTTGCGAGCACGCTTTCTTCGCCTCCACTGGGCACGAGAGATTCTCGGGATTGTCAACATCCTAGAAACATAACGTCATGCGTGCGCAGAGACCAGCCGGGTCAACCTGAAATGCCATAACAGCTCTGATCGATCTCTGGGCAACCATAGCCATCTCTGTTCGCGGTCGTGGATAGGTCTCCGAGCTCGGGGTTGGCCCGCGTCTGATCCGATTTCGTGTTCAATGCAAACTCTTGGGCACTGCCTTTCAACGATCACAAACAGCTATGTTATGAAACTATCATGGATCATGGATCATGGATCATACAGCAGAAGCAGAGTACCCATCGTTTGCCCGCCTACAGGCACGGACAAGAAAACACCAACAACCCCCAAACCTCGTACCCTCCCAAATCATAGCAACCACCCTACGACCTCTCCTCAAGCTTCCACAGCTTATCCGCCAGCAAAAACTGCTTTCTCTCCGCCTTCTCCTTCTCCTTGTACAGCCTCCCCAGCTGCATCTGCACCCCGTCAGCCACATCCTCCAATATCCTCATCTCGCTCTGCACTTCGTTCAAGTTGTTATTCAACTGTTGCTCAGCAGTCTTATGCTTGTGTCGCAGGTCACGGAAGCGCGTGTTAGTCTTAAGAAGCGCCAACACAGCTTCGGCTTCGAAAGTTGAGGCTTTGCAGATAAGAGGGATGATGTAGTCGTACGTGGATTTCTGGCTCTGTTAGCGAAGCGCCGTGTGCATGGTGGGAGGAGGGCTACAGTGACATAGGACCTGTCCAACTTCTTTGGGCTAGAGATCCCATGCTTGAGGATATAGGATACCACTGCCCAACGAGCGTTGATGGCCGGATTAGATGAATCTGCGGACTTATCATCGCGAATGCGGTCAATAAACGCCTGAAGCTGGGCGGTAGGCATCGCGGTGAGAGGAGTTTTGGTTGCTGGAGTAGGGTTCTCGGGCGACGCGGGGGGCGACGACGAGATTTCTATTTCCTCAGAAGGCACGGAAAAGCGTGGCGACGAAAGAGGGAGCATGCAGTCCATATACACTTGGAGCTCGTCTGTAGTCCATTCCAATGCTGAAGTGGGCGCGGGGGGGTAGGGGGAGGCTGGCGACGAGATTTCCATCTCTTCGGGAGAAGAAGGCATGAATGAAGATGGAGACGAAAGTTCCATTTCGTAGTCGATCGAAGAGCTACAGTCCGTTGATTCCTCGCTTTCTAAGGAAGGAGCGCTCACCATATTGGCCGAGGAGACGAGCGGGGTCGGCGGTGGCGAAGAGAGGTTCCTGTTGCTAGGAAAAGCAGCGATATCCACATTGGTAGGTCTGCTGGTGGTGTCAGTCTCGGGTTGTGGCATGTTGGTTTGGTTTATTGAGGGTGCAGGAGGAGGATAGGAGAGAAGAGAAAATAAATGCTTTAGAACGTGGGTTAGAGCTGGCCAAGCTGAAAGATGCTTTAATCATTAGACCCAGTAACAACTTAATTCGGAAAGGTTGTACAGGTTCCCTAGCGTGACACGAAATATCACTCGAATTCTTTATAATCCCAACTTCCCTCCCGCCAAACCCCCCAATACAAACCAACGCTTCCATCTCCTTACCCAGCTCGCTATCACTTCGCCCCACGGTCTACTAACGGGTATAACAATCTCCCCGCAAATCCCACTCTCCTGTATTTCACGAAGTGGATAAAGCACTCTCGGAGCACCCGCGCTGATCCTCACCTCCACCGAGCCTCCTACCTCAACCTTCACTACATAACAACTCAACACATCAACAACCCAAGTTCCCTCCCTCCACCCTGTCCCCGTCATCCAAATCCATCTCTCCCCACTCAGTTCTCCAGAATTAGTCAACACACTAACCGCCGCGCCTTTTCGCAGTGCAAACGTGGAGGCGGAGATATAGATAACCCGCGATATCTCCGGGATGTATGTGTCCGAGCTAGAGGAAACGAAGTTTCGGAATCGATTGAGGGTGGAGATCAGAGCGTAGAGTGGCGTAGACCGGCTGAACGAGGTGAGCCAGAGTGCTTCCCGGTTTAACGGGTCGCGGTTAGAGGCGAATTGGTGCTCTTGTCCCGCATAGATGATAGGGATGCCATCGGATATTAGTGTGAAGGTTATGATGTTTTTTGTAAGCTGGGTAGTTAGTAGATGTGTGGAGGGGGAACGCGGAGCCGAACCGAGAGGTCGGTTGTGAGTGAGCCGAACCGCGGCTGGTCGTGGTTTTCAGAGAAAGTCGCGAGGAGTGTTGGGTCCTGTTTTTCGCTCAGCACAAATAGCGGAGACGGGAAAATGGAGACGAACGGCACAGAGATTGCGTATGGCAATGAATGTGGCGATGAGCCTTAAGATACTGCCTTCCGGAGACTGGAAAGCCTGCGTGATAGCATAATACCTGAACTCGTTAGTAAGGTTGGTAGCATGATGTGGGGATAATACATAGCGTAGTTCAGCGCTCCGTCAATGTGGCTCTGATACGGACATATGTATGCAGGGCTTGCGTGGTATACTTCTCCAAGTGAGTAGACTCCGGCAGCCGAAGCGAAACTAGAGAGAAAGGGCTTGCCCATATGCTTTGCGGTATCAATTCTGATTCCATCAACTATCCCAGTGTCAGCGTGTGTTGGCGTAGATTTTAACATGACGAATATTCAGATGAACATACTCTGATACGTTTCCACCAATTCCTTTACCCACCTATTCATCTCCTCCTGCACCCAAGGTAGAGACGTATTAACGTCCGCCAACGCAACTCTCTCATCCCCTAGCCAACACTGCCGCATTCTTAGCGCTTTCGTCTCCGTTCCGAGAAAGACGCACCAACATTCTCGACCATCGTTTGATCCTCATAATCCGTGATCCAGCAAAAATCATGGAACGCATCCTGGGTATTAAATGGTGTTCCATACCTACCATAATCCATCCCTTCTACCGGCCCAGCATGTCCAAAATGATTAGGCACGACGTCAACCATCAAATACTATTCATATCCTCAGCATTTTTTCCACTAGAAGGAATAAATACCCAGAAACCTACCATCCCCCGCTCGTGCAATGCATCACTCAGCTCCTTCAACTCCCCCTCCGTCCCAAAGTGCGGGTTTAACTGATTTATATCTTGCGCCCAATATCCATGATACGCCTCACCCCACCCCGTCATACCATCGATATTCTTGACCACTGGAGAGATCCACATCTTCTGTGGATTAGTAAAGCCCGCACCCTGTAGATTTTGGAACGCACAGCGGTAAACCCCATCCCTTGGATGTAATCAAGCTGGTTTATTATTCCCCGGTACGAACCTCCACAGTACCGTCGTGCGCTAGTGTCGCAGGGGTGGGTCGTAGACCCGTTGGTTAATGAGAAGCGGTCGGTGAGGAGTTGATAGATCGAGCGTTCCCGCCAGGAGGAAGCTGGGGCCGCAGCAGCGACGGGGAGGAAAAGCAGATGCAGGAAGTGCATGGTTGTGGTGAGGAGAGGTCAAGACGTTGGTGTCGTTGGCGGGTAGGTTTAACGTAGGGGAATGATAAGTGAACCCTTGTCCGTGTAACATCAAACCAGCCAATTATCGCGCAGTGTAAATTTCTAAGTTGTAGTGTCATAGAATACCTGAGAAATACATTGCTAACTTTTTGTGTAGTGTGGGATTGTATCCGTAATCGAATACCAAGGATCCGAAATCGGGACTTTGGGAGCTAGATTTGGATACTTTTTCCACCGTGTGAAAATCTCCTGATCTCGTGCCCAGACTTTGACGCTCGCTCCGCTCCTTAGGAAGGGGCGCTGGTTTGTGAGATCAAAAATCTCCCTCAATACCTGGTGAAGACCCTAGTATCTCAAGACTTCCGCTTTCAATGCGCGCATGTGCCCACCTCCATTATACACCGGCGCTTTATAGTATGGCCCTTAACTTCAGCTTTCGCGCTTAACCCGGGTCCCGAAGCTTAGTCATGGTATCAACTATGTTACCCGGCTGGCTTCCGCTGGGCGACTTCCACACATCATTCCCATGCATGTTCACGCCAAAGTTTCATCAACGTCAATCGAATCTCAAGCTCTCTTAACATAGGCCATGTTGGAACTAAACCACCGTAAGTTCCCCCACTCCCTCGTTAGGTTCAACAGTTAGATAAGGATTGGACTAAGAATGCGTTACCCTCGGCCGAATGTGTCGAGTAAACATCCGTAGGGTCATTGGTCTCTTGTAATGGAAGCTAGGCTTGATTAAACCGTTAAATTGGATTTTTCAACTTCGAAACACAACACCGTAACCGCAACAAAGTAGAATAAGTAAAAAAAACTGTGCAGGCATGGACCTATACATATTGTAAAATAATATTAGACGAAGAATAAATAGGAGAATCGAACGCACTGTAGGGAGGTAAGGTGAGCTGAGAAAAGCCCCTGAGAAATGCTTCGAGAAGAACCCCGCCAGGTCGCGGCACACAAAGTGAACGTATTCGGAATCAGTGATCAATCACGAAAACCTTGACCCACGGTACCTGCGGTTGTACTTGTAACTCTCCGCGATCCGCACGGTTTAGCGCCACCTCTGCAGAAGTTGTAACAGAGACGAAGGGTGCCGGGTTATCGTTTTGCGGATCACGTTGATCGCAGATTATCACTTTGGCGTCGTAGTCGTCTATTATCCAGAATTGGGGTCACCGGCGAAGAAGCCGTGCTGTGGGCTGTAACTGCTCATAGAACCAGAGTAGTAGACACTGTAAAGTCGGCGGAGAAGGTTGTAGGGAGCTGCAGTGGAGAAGAGGGCTCTGCTCATGGTTGATAGCCGGAGATGGAGGATGAGGAAATTTAGTGGGTCGTACGATCTTCTATATTCTGTGAAGCGGGGCATGCGCAATTAATATTGTTGAGAGATACGCAACAGCCCCTGTAAGGAAATGGTGCGGGATTACCGTACTCGGATGGCACTGCCTATGTAACTTCTTTAGTTCTGGGCAGAATGTCTATGAGCATTCTTATAAGAAATTGCTGATTGCACAACCCGAGGGTTTTTCTGGTGGTAACTACCATGTTGCATATATGGATCACCGCCCTCTGTAAGGCTTATGGGCTGATGGTTATTTGGGACTTAGCTGGAGATTCTAGCTGGGTGCGCATGCATGCATACAAAGCATACGTAATGCCGTATATAAGAGCATGCTGTTACTTTGAGATGATTGTATTCAGTAAAGAGCTAGTCTTGGCTCTCGCGTGAGAAGATATGAAGAGCTGTAGAAAGCAGTCACGCACACAAACAGGAGTTTCTTTGTTCCATGCATATATGTGTTCCGTCCTACCAGCGACCGCACCCGATCCCAAACTGGTGAGGAAAGTTCGCGATATTCCTGACCCATTCACCAACTGGCTAAGGATCGCAAACGGGGAAATGTTTGCGAACTGGCACCAAATACCGAACTTCTTTGAAGTAAGACTGCGCGATCTATCACAGCAGCTTCTGCTTCGAAATGTCCGCACAGTCTGCACCCTATACAACGCTTATTGTAACTGTGTACGAGCGGTGTCTCCCACTATAAAAGCTCTATAAGTAGTCTAAAGCCGCAATATATTAAAATCATAATCGTTCGAACTCTTGTGGTAAGATACAGTAATTGAGCTTTCTTCCAATACACACTCACTGCATTGGTGATCATTGCTTAAATATTTTGCTTAAGCCCTGATTAGCATATATATGGACTAGTAGGTTGCATAATTTCTCTGCAGTATGCATTAATCTAACAAGAAATCTAACAAGGTGGTATATTGTTCTTCCATTCGTGAACTGGCACAGGTTCGCAAACCGGTCATTGGAATTCGCAAACGGGCACGGGTCACGTATGGAGCGGAACATATGCAACACATACAAGCTCCCGCGTAGATTCGATTAAGAAACTAAACTTCTCTATCTCACTATTGTAACATACGATGTTACAGGTCTGATACACGGTCCTCCTGCAGGAGCCGATGCCTCCTGCATATATCTCGAGTCTTTCTCCTTCTCTCGTTTCTCTGTACCATAGAATACACGCACACGGTTCTCCCCAACTTCCATATCGTAACATACGAGGAAATGGATGCATCAAGTGATATATCGTGGGTTTATTGCCTATTTCGGGCCGTTTTTTTTTTAAAGGAAAGTTGCCGAGACAAATCAACTCTAGCATATCCGGCTAATAACACCAGCCCTTCTTGTATACAGAGTCGCCTATAATAGAACTTCTAGTACAGTTTTCCGCAGCCACCTCGGCACCGGACGAATGGAGGTCTACGATGCAGAACTGTGGGCCATCGGACTCGCACTCCGGGAGTCAGTAAAGAAAAGGGACACACTGCAGATACATGGAGTAACCAAGGTAGCTGTTTTCAGCGACTCGCAGGCAGCCATTCGACAAATGGAGCACCTGGAACCTTGGCCTGGGCAGCATCTAGCCAGATCAATTAACCAGTGTGCAAGGACTCTCCACAAAGCCGGCATAGAGACAAAAATCCACTGGGTCCCAGGACACACTGGCATCCCAGGAAATGAGGAAGCAGATCGCCGAGCGAATCTACCAAGAGAGGGCCGCAGAGCAGGCACAGTACGAGAGCGAGTATCCACCTTGGTGGTGAACAGGACAAGACGAATCTCCAAAGCAAAGATGGCAGCAAAGGCTGAGTGGGAGGCTGATGAATGCAGTAAGCATCATGGCTATAGGCTGAAAGGCAAAGCTGGAAGCCAGAGACCCATCCCAATGAACAGTGTGAAGCGTCTGGAAGCTTGGTTCAACTGACCGAAGTCCGGACACGCACCAGTGGGCACATACCTAAAAGGGTTCCGCAACCAAGATGAAGACAAATGCTGGTAGTGCGGCAAAGGAGGGAGGACGGTGGCCCAGACGTGAGAACATCTCTTCCGCCTCTGTAGCCGATGGGAATACCAAAAGAAAATGCTCCAGAAAGAGGTGCGAAAAGTGACTGGGAGGAGAGCAGGCCGATGCCGACACATGCTAGTCTCTCAGGTGATTTCCATGGAGAAGTGACATAAATCCGTGATGGACTTCCTGGCGGCCACTGATGTCAGGAATTTGCTGCCCAAAATGGACGAAGGGGCATGACCCGGAAGTCAACAGGTGGAGGAATAAGAGCCTACGCGCTCTCCCTGATTTCATCCCTTTTCCTTTGTATACTGTTTTGACTATGTTTCAGATGCTTGCTTTCTTTTGTCAGAAGGGGATGATGGGTAGCAGGAGCAGAGCTCAATCATCTAGCTGGCCTGCCCGGAGGTGGGGGGGATAAAGGGACTGTCATACTCTAATTAGAGTGAATACAGTATAATTAAAACAAAAAACAAAAAAAAACTTCTAGTACAGTCTGTGTAGGTCACTAATGTAATTTATGGTGTAACTGCCCACAACCAGCAACCGATCACACAAAAAGCACACAAGCACCAGAAGCAGGGATGCTTAATGTAACACCGGGAGATTCACCCTAGGTCCTAATCAATAAAAGTCCCTAAAGAGTTCCAAACTGATAAAGAAGATGATGAATAAGGCTTCACTCAGGATGCATTTAAGGATTAACACCCAAAGAGAACAAGGTGACTGTTCTGATCTCCGATCCTGATAGAGAGTGTCGACATTAAGAGCATTGTCTTACGATATCAATTGCTGATGCACACCACTCGAGGAGAGACTGAATGAAGTATCCTCTAAACCACCACACTATGATGAGGACTCTCAGATGTCTATCAGATGCTAAAGTATCGTCTAAACAACCGGCACTTATACTCGCGGACTGTCTATCCAAGAATGCAACGACTTCAAGTATTGACTTGTCCATAAGAAACAGCAAAGTAGTTTCGCCTCAGCAGAAGGAGTAGTGCCGACTCAAGAGTATCCTGTTATGGGGTCATATCCACCTAAGTAACTATACTTATACACAAGTATCCCGTGATACTTAAGCAAGTACTACGGGCACTCAGCCGTAGCTCTTATCGTAATATCTTATGTGTATCCCCAGACAAGGTGTATTGGAAATCTGTATAGATCAGATATGCAAAGAGGACAAATATGTATGGTGGTTTCGGATATTTCTAAGTAGATAGCAACTAAATCGTATCGTGATGTGCGGCAATACTGAAAATACATATGACTCATATAATTAATCCCATTGAATGATGGATATCATAATGAGTGTTTGAATAATTAATCTCGGTGATTAATTAATATCATAAAGTGTATTTGTATAATTAATCTCGGTGATTAATTAATATCGCAGGTATGTTCATGTAATTGATCTCGATGATTAAATAATATTGTGGCGGTAATATATTGCCTGTTGATAGTGCAATCAGAATTGACACGTATCTTCCCAAAATCCCTCTTCGTAATTCCTTGATGAATCTGGCATTCAGATACTATCGGCAGTATTACGTCTTGAGTGTAATCTCCCTAAATCCTTGTCTTTCACAGACTCAATAGTAGATGTCAATTCTACTCAACCTTTCAATCCCGGCATACAATATTAAGCCGTCCTTCAGTAATGATACGCGGAGACTATTTAGCTGCTGCTGACTTCTTACAGGATATCTGTTCCGTAATTCTTGATTTGAAAGATGAACTGGTTTAACAATTCTACCGGAGTGCGTCCTTTGAACATTTGGCAAAATGCTCCGCGCTTCTGCAACGTCTTGTTTTATTGTCTCAGATCAGTCATCCATATCTGATTCTAACTGTATTTCAGGAATGTTGGAATCTGGGATCAACGTTTCCTCAGGTACTTTCTTTGGAAGTGGTGTCACTACACAATCCCTAACATATACTCATGGGAATATTTGATATTCAAGATAGAACTTGAATATCTTGGTATATTGGATTATACTTGCTAACCACCAAATACATTGGGCGGCAAAGATATTATCTTCTTCCACGAAATGTGTTATTAGTAGAGAGAAAGCACACACAATGATGTTGTAATTATTATCAAACTTCCGTTCAGTCATGGGGTGGGGGAACCGTGTACAATCCTAATAGATAATACTAATATCCTTGATAATGATAAGAATAGTAAAATAAGAACTTGAAACTTAATAATATTTCAGCTATGTCTTTCGCAGGTAGGTATCGTTTGGAACTGTGGGGCTACCATTCCAAAGCCGGAGCTATGTCGTTGTTTCATTGCCCATCTTGGACTACCGAAGATTATGTCCGAACCTTCGCTATGATCTCATCTGGCATATTGTAGAATACTCTTTTATTAAGAGCCGGGCTCTTTGATTGATGACCACACATCCCAAAGGTTATCATGAAATTACGAATTTGATTTAAAGTGTTACGCTCCCTTCTTGGGTTATCATCCGTAATAAGATTTAATCAAACCGTAACTTCAACCTAGATATGTTGCAACTCGTTTGTTTTGGATAGTCAAATCCTCTCCATCGCCTGATGTGGTTATTTGGAGGGCTTTAAACAGATTGCTTAATAAATTAAGACTCAACCTTCACCATATAGGCTATTTGGCTTATCTGTTTCAGAAACTTATGTGGCGACCCACCATTGCTCTGTTGACATTTGACTTGACGTATCACACCAGTATTATTGAACTGATAGTAATAGACCCGACTTGTTGGTTCCCTGCCAGGAAGTCGGAGGTTTATCGGGGCTTATTGAGCTTGCCTGACCTCTTCGTCAATCAGACACACCATACTCAGGCCGGGACTGTTCTCTTTGACTGGGGAGTAGACGAGTTGTTCCGCTCCACAAGGGATTGGCTCGCGGTCCTGTGTAATTGCATATTCGCTATCGTCTGCCAGACATGTCAGTCGCATTCCTGGAACTGCCGCATCCAGTCCCCTTAGCATAGTTTGAATGAGTGTGGTAAGAAATAACTGGCATCACTATAAGCCTTGAAGGCTTATCGACTGGCCAAGGTTATTGCATCATCAAAGTACTTCTACTGTAGTGTGTGAACTTTCAATGAATCCGCCAGCAGTGAGGTTCGTAGTTAAATCGACACGAGGCATGGAATCTCCCACTGACGATCAAACGTATGGCAGCTTACCACTTCATTTGAGATCGGTGGTATGTACTAGATGGTATTATAGAACCCGTTATGTAGATCTCGAAGTAGACCAGTATCAATATCTCGAATAAGGGAGAACCCCTAACATATCGTGACAGAAGTATCCTATGAATCACCGTGCTATCAGGTTGATCCTCGGAGTTCCTTCGGACTCCATAGTATCGTCTTGCTCTCTTTAGAATCAACGACTTGCTTTCGCGAAGGTACTAAGAATGAACAAGTACAAAGAGTGACAGATATATCCATGATATAGAACTGACCAATGAATGTACAACTCTGGACTTCGAAGGAGAAGTATCCTTGTTGACTGTGAATCAGAACTAATAGATAAATCATGGGAATAATGTTGAGGCTTAACGTCCAGGTTGAGAAGGTCAATGGATATCTGTTGCTGGATCTTATTCTGGATATTGTTATCGATGTCCTTCCTCCATGTCGGTATCGCTGAGTATATATCAGACAATCAACACCCTTAACAATCCAAAGACTGCCAAAGCCTGCTTCGGAGTTCTCATACGTAACTGCCTCAACATCCTTTACCTCTACCATTGATAGTCATGTTCTAACTCACAGGAGTTTTATATATGTCATCAAGGTAATATGCTCGTCTTGTGACATAATTGCTATTGGCAATACCTCGTATGGATACGAGCTTATCTGAAGCCAATTATCAACAAATTCGTTCACCTCACCAAGAGCCAGTGAGAGTGCCCTCTCATATACCCACCGGGTACGTAACAGTTTAACAATCTTGGCAAATGACAAAATACTTAATGTGACTCCGGTTTATTGGAGCCAAACATATAGTGATCTGCAACGAAGTACTTTTGCCATATATTCAACTGAGGGTATCCCGCACCACTCAAGACCTACGAATCCCATGTCCTATTTGCCCAGGTACAGAAAGTATGGTCGAAATAAGGGTTGAATTGTTTAAGTCCATTCAGTCGACAGGACTCCTATATATCGATGATTGGGTGATGACTTATCTCTCATATGGCCCTGCATGTCATGATGGTCTGATATGGACGACACCTCATCTCTCAAGGAATGAATCATTGGAGCATGGGTAAATAGTCATTTGGTCGGTGACTAGGAATAAGCTTTCCTGCTGATAAGGAGTGACCATTGAGAATAGAGAAGTTGCTACCAGTACTGATCGAAACATGAGACACATTATTTTCACGCTTGGCTTGACTGTCATTGTGGATCAGTTGATAAAAAGGTCTGGTAATGGATATATGACTAATAGGTGAACAAATCCGGAAGGTAGATCTAATATAGAAATCCGAGTGATAGTTTGTGATCTCGGATCAAGTATCAATATCTGGATCATCGAGTGATTCTATATGATCCCAGAAATATAACTGTAACACCAAAGGCGTAACATTCAATTACCCTACACACGAACTAAATTTTCACACTCTCCCTGCAAAAATGCAACCATGGGTAAAGTGAAGTGCAGAGATGCAGCGAATGACAGAGAGAATGAGATTCGTGAAGCCAAACATGCATACTGTTCAAGTCTTGAACCATCGATCTGCACTACTGCATCAACATATGATATACCATATGGAACCTTGCGAGACCGACTTAGAGGAGCACAGCCATCGAGCGAAGCACATGAGAAGGAGCAGCTGCCGACTCAGGAAGGGGAGGAATCAATTGTCAGGTTTTGTGAGACTCTAGATGAATTGGGATATCTGTTGCAAGTGAAGATGGTTAAGGCATTTGCGATGTCCCTTCTACCCCCACATTGGCAACGACAACTTGGTAAGCACTGGATGACATGTTTTCTCAACCGCCATCCTCCAATCGCTGCAAAGTTGAGCCAATGTCTAGATCGACAAAGGGCTAATGCAAATGATCCTGCAATTTTAAAGGACTTTTTTCACAAGGTATATCATTTTAGTCTATACATTTATTTTAAGCTAATACTGGTTACTGTAGCTTGGAAATCTTGTCAGAAAGCTCAATGCACAACCAGAAAACATTTACAATATGGATGAAAAGGGCTTGCTACTTGGTCAGGCTCTCAAAGTGAAGGTTATTTGCTGTAGAGGTAGAAAGAATCCCTGCTATACCCAGGATGGAAATCGCAAAATGGTTACAGTTATAGTGTGTATTCCAGCAGATGGCAGAGTTATACCACCCATGTATATCTACAAGGGGGGAAAGCATCTACTGGGATGGTATGCTGGTGTGCAAGATAAAGAGCAAGCAACATTTGCATGGTCAACTGAAGGCTGGACTGACAATAAATTGGGACTGGAATGGGTGGAACAGAACTTTGAAAAATATACTATTAAGATGTTTGTACCATTTGATTGTCCTCCTGCTCATGCTAACTATTACAGTGCAAAAGGGCAAGCCACATATTCTAATCCTTGATGGGCATGGCTCTCATCTAACATGGCAATTTTTCAATTTTTGCTTGGAAAGAAATATTCACCCTATTTGCCTTCCTGTAGAATGTACACACATTCTACAACCTCTAGATGTTGAGCTGTTTGGTCCTCTTTCCCACTGCTATAGCAATGAGCTGGATATATGGGTTAGAAAAGGAGGGAATGCAATCAAGAAAGGACAGTTTTATATGTAAGCCCACCTGCTATATCACTGTCACAGCTCGGGTTATGAGTGTTGAGTCGAAGGGTACTTATGAATGCAATCAGGTGTATGGAAGGAATTAGTGTTATGGAAATGGGGAGACGTTGATAGACCAGGGAATGGCGTGAGGACGCTGTCAGATGGTGGCGGTATAATGTATTATGATAAGGAAGTGGGTTGAGGTGTTGAGACATCAGACGATGTGGCATGGTTATATCGATTATGAGTTGTGTTGGTGGTGTGTAAGATCATGGGGAGATATTCGAATGGTACATCGGAGCATGAGAAATGATTTGAGGGTGGCAGACGAAGTGTATATAAAGAGAGGTTGTTAGGTGTTGGAGGATTTCCTTTTCTGCTCTCTTTACTTATTCTCTTGTATAGCAAAGCAAGTATGACACTGAACCAGCTCTGACTCTTGTCCTGTCTTGACCATCTCATTACAAACTTCGAAACACTTTGTTCTGATTACGATATCACATTATTGTTACCAATATCGCCTACCTCCAACCCCGACTGTTACGCTGGAACAAGTCCCTCCAAACATAACTGATATTGAATGTACTGTCAACATTGTTTGACCCGTTGTTTTGATCTGGTCTGGTATTACTGCAAAGTCACCAAAAGTTATATCTTGATTTGCTACCAGTGTAGCCATGAGCTTGCGAATTCGGATGTGCCAGCACCATTCGAACGGCTGTAAGCACTGTAACGCACGTTGCTCAATTACCTGCGGGGTATATCTCGGACCTAACCACTGGTGGTTGCACATTTGCGAGAATTGCGTTGACCATCTACCACCACTTACCGGATTTGATATCTGTCGATACCCACATTGATCCCCATATTCGGATGGAAAAGTACGACAGTAATTGAACTTCCCGAACGACTTGGTATTACCGTGCCAGAACTGACTGTTCCCTTTCGGAACCTGAACCTTTCAACAACTTCGAGAGTATTGAAGGACTATTGAATATTGAGGTAGACGATCTTTCTCTAGCAGCATATTTTTGGGAACAGTCAGACATCCCCTCTCTTTAGAATATTTACTGGATAGAAGCCGCCGCATACGGAGGAGGCTTGGAACTCGACAATCCAGTGTTTGGAAATAGTTGGTCTAAGTGTTGGGGAGCCCACGTTTGGTTTGATTGTGACCCCAAGTTACCCTGCGAGTGTGAAGGACATAACTGTTTAGGAACACACTCGACAGAAGGTCACGCACCAGCAGCAGCAGCAACAACGAAGTCTCTGCTATTGTTAGCAACAGTTCCAGGCCGTCACTTTGGTTCCGGGTTCAGGTCCGAACCAAACCCTAGCCGAATTGGTGGTCGGGGTTGTAAATCGACCCGAACAGTCATCTCGGGTACAGTTCGATGTTAAACTCCCAATCCATCTGAATTGGGCCGGCTGTCAGTGAGTCGCCCAGTGGGTCCATCCATAGATTCAATTAAGGCTCTTGTTTTGGAGTATGTTAATAGTAGCTTATCAAAATCGCGTTTTCAACAACCAAGGATATGTTTTTGCATCCTTTGCAGCTTGCAATATCGATTAATTTGGAATTGGTGTGTTACCTTTGATAAATTGTATTTTTGCCTATCAGGGTAGTCAATAATTCCAGTATGAATGTGAAGATCAGCGCGATGCCTTGATTACTAAATATGCAACAACTAAAACTGTTGATGCTCTGTTGATGCTCATTGTCAGGATGCGGCAGGGAGCATGTCACTGTTGTTTTTGACAGCAAAGGCTGCCAATATTTGAAGAATGGATGTCTGCAACCAATTGGAACATAAATTACCCAAGATACGAAGCTACAAATCGTGGATGCTCTGTTGAGGCTCATTCTCGGGATGCGGCAGCGAGCATGTCGCTGTACTTTTTCCAAATGAAGGCAGGCAAAATCTGATGAATGGATGTCTGCAACCAATCGGAACATAAATTATTTGAGATGCGAAGCTCAAAATCATTGATGATCTGTTGATGCTCATTCTCAGAATGGGGTGGTGATTGTGTTACTGTCTCTTTTGCCTATAAAAGCTGCCAATAAATCGGTTATGCATAACAATGACCAAATCACTGTGTAATTACCGTGCTTACGAAACCACAAATTGTTGATGCTCCGTTGACGCTCATTCTCAGACTGGGACAGTGACTGTGTTGCTGTCTATTTTGCCTAAAAAAGATGCCAATACATTGGTTATGCATAACAGCGACCAAATCACTGTGTAATTACCGTACTTACAAAACCACAAATCGTTGATGCTCTGTTGACACCCATTCTCAGAATGGGGTGGTGACTGTGTCGCTGTCTCTTTTGCCTATAAAAGCTGCCAATACATCGGTTATGCATAAAAGTGACCAAATCACTGTGTAAATACCGTACTTACAAAACCACAAATCGTTGACGCTCTGTTGACACTCATTCTCAGAATGGGGCGGTGACCATGTTGGTGTCTCTTTTGGATATAAAAGCTGCCAATACATCGGTTATGCATAACAGCGACCAAATCACTGTTACTACCATACTTACAAAACCACAAATTGTTGACGCTCCGTTGACGCTCATTTTAATGTATTGTCCATTCAACATCTGCTGCCATTGATAATAGTTTTCATCATTATTTGAACTTCGTGTTAGTCATTCTCACACATTTTGACTTGGCCCTGTGGCAAAGCCAAGCGCAGTACCATTCTTGCACTGTTCGCTCTCATACGACTAAAATTTAGGTATCTTGTCAAAAGGTACATTGCGCCTGCTATGCATCTGTTTATCAACCGGTATTCACAAGCTACTGCTCACCTTTCGCCCATAATATATCTCTAACTAAAGCTCTCGGTTAAAATACATAAAGAAGCTGCTGAAACATTGACGCATTTGGTCCTACTCATTCTTAACTCCCATATTCCTCCTCGTTTCGATAGCATTGACCATCATCAACACCATTTCAGCCTCTCGATTTGACTTCCATGTAGGCCGAATCAATCCTGGAACATTTGGCAGGGCGCTCACATCCCGCTGTTCTGGACATTCCAGACCCTCGATTCTATTGTCTTGCAGTGTATCAGATTCAACGTCCGCCGCTCAATCGTCTTCACTGACATTTGCATTGTCTAAGTCCCCATTCCAGTTAAGCCAATTTTCAGTGTCAGAAATGCTTTCAGGTGCGCTATCCTCATCACTTTTGACTGGATGATGTTTCATTCTTTGGATTCGGCGCACATATTATATTTGAGTTCATCCTCAAGGGAGGTCCTTTGCAGACAATGGTGGTGGCAAAGGCGATCTGTCTGATAATTTAAATACAGATGCACCAGTATATTGAAAGAGTGACCACGATGCTTTGATGATCTCTTCCGTATCAGAAATCTTTCGCCGCTGCAGTCATCTGCTTGGTTTCAGCGCGAAATTCCTGCTGGGTAGCACGTAGGTTATGGCTGCCCTGCCACAGCTCCAAAATGTTGTGAACCTTGGCCATTCTGTGCAATATCCTTTCCTCTGCCTCTTTCTTCATTCCCGAGTCGTTTCCTGTGTTCATTGTATCCAATTCTGGGTCAGTGCCGGCCAAAATCCCGTTAGCGGCTTGAGCGAACTACCTTACAACAAATTTTTGGCCAAGGGTCTGCCTGTGGTTTTAGACTGCCTTCAGCCAATACTATGTCGGCCAAGGAAGAAACCGGCCTCCACTCCGACACCATGTAGTAGGATAGAGAGGATGTTGTTCGCCACATTTGAGAGTTCGGCGTACATTGAGTGCATTGTCTTGTGTTGACGCCACCTGTGGGGCATGTCCGGTAACCAAAATGTACTGCTAATCTCCATTGCGTCGGAGTGGTAATCATTGAGATTTGGATTGATTTGCCCCCTGTTCTTTGGTGCTTCAGGCAGCGAATTCAAATGGAGCCTGGTGGCGGTCAATAGACCTGCTGCGCTATCGCTTTGTCCGGGTGTCATCTCAGCCACATCGTTAGGCATTAAGTATTCTTCATCACCGCTGGACAACTCATATGGATCAAAGAACGATTGGCAGTATTCTGAAGCCGTTGCAGAGGGGATGGGATTGCTGCTCAGTAAGCTTTCGTGCTTATTGACCAGCACACGTCAATGTTTGGCACAGTATTCATTCTCCACATACTTCAGAAGAACCATTTGGTATTGGGTTGTATAGGATGTCTCGTCCTCAGGATTGATATCCATTCCCTTGTCCAACTTTCGAAACGATCGCAACTTCCGAAGAGGATCGAAGATATGTGGAGAAATGAGTAGCATGGCTGTCGTTGGAGTCACTTGAGCATAGTATTTGGACAGCTTCTGTCGAGCTAACTTCACATCAAAGAACAAGTCTTCCTTCCATGGAGTCTTCTTTTCAGCCAAAGCTCACATCACGCCATCCATATGATCGAACATGTCATTGTACACTGTGATAACGTGATCCAATGTGACTGTATACATCTTTGACATCCACAGGGTCCAATATCGAAATGGCCTCAATACTTCCATGACATATTTCACAGTGGCCCACTCATCTTGAGTTGTGAAAAGTGGCCAGTAATCAGTGTATTTTGGATTTTGGAGCAACACACGTGTGAATTCCCATAATCGATAGGCGCGCTCGAGCAACTCCAGTGTTTAGTTTTGACGTGGCTTCACATCCATAAACAGTAGTACCACGATGCAGAGTTTGGCTTTTTGACAGTCAATTGACTCGTTTTGACAACCAGGTGTCAGTGTAATCATTACAGCAAGCATTCTCTGCTATATGAAGGTCAATTTCAGGACTTTCAAAATATCATGAAATACACACTTTCTCAATTATCTTTGCTGAACCTGGTTGCCTGGCTGCCACCTTAATGATTCTAGCGTTGCCCTCTTTTCGAAGTCTTTGACTCTTCCCAATGTGTATGCTTCCATTCTCTCCAAATTGCTGATCGTGCTCATGGGCTTCCCAAGACTTGGTGCGGCCTTTTACACCAAAACTGCTCATGAATTCACCTAAAGCCAGCTGTAAGATGTGCGCCATGCATGGTATGCGGTTCCTCGAAGCAGGCCACTGGATTGCAGAGGCCGCGAGTGGTGATTGCAGGTCGCGTGTTATCGAGTAATTTGAGGAAGCCATATCAGTCGTAATACCAAGCAAATGGCCGTCGGTAAGCTCAAAACGATCAAGCACGCCCTTCCAATGTACGGCTATCCATGATCCAGTATGTTGGCCGTTGACGTATCATCCGTAATTAGCTTTCGAAACGGCAAAAGAACAGGCGATCAACCTCATCGAAAGTGAGTTGAACCTCATGCAATACCCAATTTCGATCCATACAGTAAGCAATGAATGACATTATGGCATGTTTGTTCGTTGATGTCCATCTCTCCAAAGCTTAACTAACTTTATTTCATGACAGCAATCGCTTCTTATTTGCATTCACGGTCATTGCATATTCCCTCCGGCAAACGTTGCTGAGGGTCCTGGCGGACAGCAGCACAGGGTCCTTGGGTAATGTCTTATATGACCGTCGTAGGTCCAGATTTGATATACCATTCAACAGAATATGAGCCGAAACAAATCCTAATATGAGTTAGTGATTCCACATGCCTTGGTGAAATTCGGAAGTTTCAAAGTCCCTAGCTGCCCGTTTGGAATGTTTTGTCTGTTACTTCGGTTAATATGGATCAACCTGGATCCCAAATATGATCTTCCTCTGCGAACTTACTATTGTGATTCCTCGACTTCCTTGCCTCTTCAGGATGGCCAAGCTGTTTCATAAACCATCGAAGAAGTCAATTCAGTAACCTCTGACTCTGTTAATTCGATTAACTTTGCGATGTGAGCTTTTGGCAGCAAGTGCTTCCCCCTTGAGGTGGTCCCATGTTCTGATGGATGGCGAAGAACTTGATGACAAACGATACATATGATGCCGGGGCTGCCAGTCTCCTCAATTCCGCAGTGTAAATAGAATCACCATGAAGGCACATATCTAGAATATTTGCAAGCAATAGGCCACTTTGAGCCTACAATCATTGAAGCCCACCAAGCATTGAAGATGATTTGTCAAGTAAGGTCGCTCAAATAACGAATGAAGACAGGTTCATGTTTGGAAGAGATCTTAACCTCCAGCAATGAGGTGTTCAAAGATTTCCAATCTGACATGGCCGTAGGAATTAGAAAGCTGGGTAATGCGACTCGAAACACTGCCAAAGGTAACGATACAGTAAAGCAGACTGCGGATTCTTAAATATTGACTCTACAGCTACAAGTAAGAAATTTAGATCTGTGAGACGTTGCATGCATATTTGTGAGGTTGTATACAAGGACACATTGAAAAGACTGACCGCGTAAGACTCAATTTAGTAAAAATGCGATGAGTTCATTGCTGTGTAGCTTACTCAGCCCCCAGAAAAATTGTTGACGGTCGGTGGGTGCTCAATTGTAGGAGGCGGATGCGATATCGTCGGTAGTATTTGTGTCCAGAAAGGCAGCTTATTAGTTGATTATGGGATAACCTTGTTTCATAGCCGATAGATTATCCAAGATGCATGACCAAAAATTGTTGACTCTCCGTTGACGCTGATTTTTAGGAGGTGGTAGCGATATCTCCACTATCATTTTCACCCATAGAGGCAGCTGATGCATTGATTATGGGTCAATGGCAATGCACAGCGCTTTGAGTGTCCATGATGCAAGACCAGAAATTGTTGACGCTCTGTTGACGCCATTTTTAGGAGGTGGTAGAGCTATCATCACTAGCATTTTTGCCCATAAAGGCAGCCGATGAGTAGATTATGGGTTATTGCCGTTCTGTAGCCCTGAGATTGTCCACGATGCAAGACCAAAAATTGTTGACGCTCCGTTGACGCTCATTTTTAGTAGGTGGTAGCAATATCTTCAGTCGCATTGTTGCACATAAAGGCCACCGATACATTGATTATTGGTTCATGCCAATGTGTAGCGCTTGGAGTGTCCATGATGCAAGACTGAAAATCGTTGACACTCCGGTGATGCTCACTTTGAGGAGGTGGTAGTGATATTGTCGCTGCTAATTTTACCCATCCAGGCAGCCAACACTTTGATTATAGCTTATTATTGTCAACCAGGTGTTTGATGATCCAAGATGCAAGAACAAAAATTGTTGATGCTCCGTTGATGCTCATTTTCGGCCGATAGTAGCGATGTCAATGCTAGCATTTCTGGCCTTAAAGCCGGCCAATATTTTGATTATGTCGCACAGCGACCATGTGCTTTTTTTATTATCAGACTCACAAAACCAGAAATTGTTGACCAATCATTGATGCTCATTTCCAGGATGCGTCAACGAGCATGTCACTATCCTTTTTACCAATGAAAACTGCCAATACAATCACTTTGAAATGATGTGACTATGCAGCAGTTTGTTTGCTGAAAATGTAGGACTAAAAATCGTGGACGCTCTGTTGACGTTCAACTTAATGTCATAGCAACAGTCAGTGGATGCTCATCAATTGTATGTATGAATGCATATAGTCCTTATTAGCAGCCAATAAATCGTTTCTATGTATAAACATTTCCATTCAAAAGCTTCCAAGCCTCTCAATTTCTGATCCACCACTAGACACGTTATCTGAGTGATAAATGACATTGGCCTATCACGTTCCAGCGCTTTCATCCAGCAATTAACCTCATATAAATCTCTTCACTGGGTTTTGATATATTTAGCCCGACTTCGTCACCTTTCCTCATCCTGCTCATTCGGCGCAATTTTCATGACCTACCATAAGCAATTTTCCGCATCTCCACCATGTGCACCAGGTCTGTGCAGAGAGTTATGCAGTTGGATGCATGATCGTATGTACCATGGCGGTCGTCATTCATCCCGCTTCGCATTGCGCTTTGACCGCAGCATCAATGACTAGTCTGACATCACTGACTTATATTTTGTTAGTGAGTTTCGTCTGGAATTGAGTATTAATTGTCTAACTTAACAGTAACGGGCAGGACGACATCACATTCATTCGTCGTCACTCAATGAGAATTGAAGCCTAGAACATTCGCATGGCCTATCCAACCCTTGCACATGCATTGATGAATAATTATGTCGCACAATGTGGTCACTGAAATCAAGTGAAAGCTGACACGTAGCAATATAGGTACAGGTATTGCATCCACGGTCAGAGCATATTCCCTCCGGCCAATGTTGCTGAGGATCGTAGCAGATGGCAACACTAAGTGATCGCGTAATGCCTTATATGACCGTCGTAGCTCTAGATTTGATATAGCGTTCCATGGAATATGAGCTGGAACAAATCCTAACATGAGGTAGCGATTCCATGTGTCTTGGTGAAATTCGGAAATTTGAAAGTCCCTAGCTGCCTGTTTGGAACGTTTTGTCTGTCATTTCTGTCAATATGGATCAACATGGATGTCAAATATGATCTTCCTCTGCAAACTTACTATTGTGATTCCTGGACTTCCTTGCCACTTCAGGATGGCCAAAGGTGTTTCATTGACCGTCGAGCTAGTCAATTCAGTGACCTCTGACTCTGTTAATTCGTTTAACATTGCGATGTGAGCTTTAGCCAGCAAGTGTTTCCCCATTGAGCTAGTTCCATGTTCTAATGGATGGCGAAGAACTTGATAACAAACGATACATATGATGCCAGGGCTACCTGTCTCCTCAATTCCGCAGTGTAAATAGAATCACCACGAAGGGGAATGTCTAGATTTATTCCAAGCAATAGGCCGCTTCAAGTCTACATTCCTTGAAGCCCACCAAGCATCGACGATGATTTGTAAAGTAATGTCGCTCAAATCACGAATAAATACACGTTCATTTTTGGAAGAGATCACAATGTTGAGCAATGAGGTGTTCAAAGATTCTGAATCCGACATGGTGGTAGGAATTGGACAGCTGGGTAATCTGACTTGAAAGACTGCCGAAAGTAACGATACAGCAAAGCAGACTGTGGGTTCCTTAATATTGATTCTACTGCTTCAAGTGAAACAATCAGATTTGTAAGACATTGCATGCATCTTTGTGAAGTTGTATACAAGGTTAGATTGCAACGACTGACCGCGTAAAACTCGATTTAGGAACAGCACAATGCAGTTCATTGCTGTGTAGCATTCTGAGCCTCCACAAAAACTGTTGACGCTCTGTGGGCGCTCAATTGTAGGAGGCCAACACGATATCGTCACTAGCATTTTTGTCAATAAAAGCTGCCGATGGGTTCATTGTGGGTTAACTATGTTCCATTGCTGTTAGATTATGCAGAATGCAACAACAAAAATTGTTCACGCTCTGTTGACGCTCAGTTTGGGACATGGTAACGATCTTGTCGTAAGCATTTTTGCCTTGAAAGGCAGCCGCTAGTTCGATCATGGACCACTGTTGTCTCATAGCCCCTTGATATTCCCAGATGCAAGGCCTAAAATTGTTGACGCTCCGTCGACGCTCATTTTCAGGGCATACTGACGAGGTCGTCAAAAGCATTTTTGCCTAGACAGGCGGCCAATAGTTTGATTATGGATCGAAGTTGTCCCATTGCCCCTTGATATTTCATGATGCAAGGCCTTAAATTGTTGACGCTCTGTTGACGCTCATTTTCAAGGCATAGTCACGAAGTCGTCGAAAGCATTTGTGCCTAGAATGGCAGCCGATAGTTCGATTATGGATCAAAGTATTCTCAGAGCCCCTCGATATTCGACGATCCAAGGCTTAGCATTGTTGACCCTCCATTGATACTCAGTTTCAGGGCATAGTGATGAAGTCGTCGAAAGCATTTTTGCCTAGAAAGGTGGCTGATAATCCAATTATGGCTTAATGTTACCGCACAGCCCTTGCATTTTCCAAGATGCAAGGCCAGAAGTCGTTGACACTCTGTTGACGCTCATTTTTAGGACGTTGTAGCGATGTTGTCGCAACCATGTTCAAATAGAAAGGTGGGCTATAGTTTGATCAAAAATGAACATTACAGCGAAACCATCTGGATTGTCCATGTTGCAATGCCAAAAATCGTTGACGCTCCATCGACGCTCACCTCTGAGCTCACCTTAGAGACATACTAACAGTCATTGGGTGCTCAACAATTGTACATAAAATCCATAAAGTCTTTTTTGGCAGCCAGTATACCATTTCTAAGTATTATCATTCAAATCCAAAATCTTTGAGACATCTCAGTTTCTTAGCCACCACTATACATGTCATTTGCATGATGAATGACGTAAGTCCATCGGATTTCAGCGCTTTCGGCCAGCAATTTACCGCATCAGAATCCATGCACTAAGTTTAGATATTTATAGCGCGAAGTCCTCACCATTCCTTAACCAGTTCATTCTCCTCAATTTCCATGATGTACCGTAAGCAATTTTCGATTTTTTGACCATGTGCGGGAGGTCTGAGCGGAGAGTTATGTAGTTGGCTGCAAGGATCAATGCAGACTGACGGCTGTCATTCATCCGGGTTTCGGATGTGCTTTAACCGCTCCTTCTGTGAGTCGTATGACATCACTGACTGAAACTTTGATTGTAAATTTCGTCTCAAATTTAGGTTTTGTTTTATCATTTAACCGTAATGGGCAACACCATATAAAGTTCATTGCTCGTGAATCTGCTTGATACGGTGTTGAGAACATTTGCATGGCCCATACAACCGTTGCACACACACTGACTAATAATCTTGTCTCACAATGTGGTCACTGAAATCCAGAAAAAGCTGACATGTAACAAAGTAGGTATAAATTGCTTTTACTCGAGCTACGTCGTCGAAAATACATATTTGGCTATCTATTCCTATGGTGATGCAGGACCCGTCACCATGTCTTCGTCTGAATCCAATTTCTGTATGGTAATTAGCTAGCGACGGTTTACGCTGTGGTAAATGCTCGTGGGTTGAACTGGCCTCGCGATCTCCCTCTGTGATAAATCGGGCACCGCGTCGGGCATGAGATATACTATATGATTTTCTGCCAAAGGTTTCTCCGAACCCAGCCTCATTTGACTACTTCCCTGTCGAGACTTCACTTGGGGCATTTGGGATTGTCCATGGACGATAGCAAGAACTTGCATATGCTCTCCAAATGTTGTCGGTGATGGTGTGGCTGCTGTCGTGTCTGTTTGGGGCTTCCCAACTGCCTGAACCTTCAGTTCTGTCATTCTGTACTTCATATCTCTCTCAGAGAAGTAGTCAGCTGCGTCCCCCCATCCCGGTTGCGTCAGTTTGACAAGCCTCATCTGCTTCTGCCAAAAGCTCTCCATGCGGTGCGGTACCGTTTTGGAGATTGTGCCCATCACCCAGCCAGGTTCATCATCTTCGCTCAGCTTGCCGAGCTCTGTATTTTCTTCATCATCATCCTCGTCTTCCCTATCCTCCTCATCTTCGGAGCTTGCAAGATCGCTCAGACTGTCTCCGATAGCCTTCAACATCTCCTCAAATGTTGTTTCAGGCTTTGTGGTTGTTGATCATGCCTTTTCAATATTCCTCATATGTTCCTGGTCTTGCATAATCGCTGTCTCTGCGTCTTGAACATGCTTTCTTGCCACTGCGGTCTCTCTGTCCACATAATCCTCGATCCATTGATCGATTTCTTCGTTACTTAAAATGTGCGTTTCCCGTCAGTTCTCCGGCGAAAGCTTCTTCTTAGATCGTAAGCTGCGCAATGCTCCCAACAGTCAGACCCTTTCTGCCTCCAAGCGACTCTTGCCGTTATTCCCTTGATGACGTCGTTGTGTGGAAGTCTTCGTCGATTTGCCATATTTGCCCGCCAGAAGTGGTGAAAGGTTCTTTTTCGGAGCATTGACCATTGTATCTTCTGTTGACCTTGTTGTTGGGTGAGATGTTGGATGTTGCAAGATATGGACCACATGGAGGCAACCTGCGTCTTGAATGTCAAGGTTGGTAGGTTTCATCAATTCCAACAAAGCAAAATCAGCGTTTTGACTGCCACTTCATTGGGAATAGTCATGCTAACTGTACATAATGGCTTGATGGTTAGCGTGTGATTTATGTAAGATCCCGGCGATGTCTTGAGACAAACATCACCAGATGACCTTTCCGTCAAAGAATGTCCTTTTTATATCTACCAAGAATGAGATATCAGCTGTCGTTCATGACGATATGTCCCTGCAAACAAACAAACAACGTCAGACCAACTTACTGCAAATCGCGGGACCGTTGGAATCGCCTGCAGCTATACACAGTGCAGCTATATGCAGCTGGATCCAGCTTGAATGGAAGGTGCAAGTTGGCTGTCATTCATTCCATTTTGACTTGTAGCTAACTATGTGATTTTCACGACTTCCCACTTCTTTTCGTGATCATCTTCCTCACCATTCCACAACAGCAAGTCATGGCTCCAGAAATACTTCAACCAGGTGCGATTGAAGCCGAATCAAGCTGAACAACAGGCGCTTCAAACAATGCGCCACACGGTGGGACACAGCAGCAATGCAGACACCAGTAAGTTCACCGTGATGCTGCAATTGTAGCCACGGAAATTATGACAGTGGACCCACATTTGAAAATATTACGTAAAACCAGAAGCAGCAGGAATAAGAAGGAGCATGCAATAGGATGTGAGTCGATCCATAATGATGCAGGTGACGGTCAACTAACGGTATAACGCGAAGCTGGGGTACGTAGAGGGCTACGTGACCAATTCAACACAGCCCTTAACGGGGAACCTCAATGGTCGACCAAGGCACTTGTCCGCACAGTCCGCGAAATTGAACATCACGATGTTGTCAGTTCTGGGATTTCTGCAGACGAACTTCGTGATAAACGTCCCCAGGGATGGACAAAACCGGCTTTCAAGACCATAGAGGAGGCAACGGAGTCGTATATGGTTGAGGTCACAGCTGATTCTCACTCTAGAAGCAGCAACTAATTTCTTGTAGGTATTCAACATGTCAGCTACTATGGCAAGACAAGGGCGTTGGGTACGGCTTGAACAGTCCAACCTGCGTCTTGCCATGAATATGGCCAACATGGCTAAAGAAGTGTTGTCGCGCGCCGCAAATGAGGAAATGCAACAACTGATCAAGAAACCACGCGCTGAAGGTCGAGAACAGAAGAAGTGGCGGTTTGTGTTTCCTGAGGATAACCAGGTGACGGCAGCGATAGAAAGACACCTGGCAATGGTTCAGGAAAATCAAATGGACGGCTGTCTTCCTTGCCAAAATGGCACAGCAAAGAATCCACAGACTCGCTGGAGGCGCAAAGGCACGAGTGCACCTCCACCACGACTGGTGCTCCCAAGGCCTGGATCGCCACCTGCGCCACCTGATGACAGTGAGAGAACTCAAAGCTCCGAAACCGAAGGTATGCCACCCGGATATGTGTATGTACATACTCCACTTCCCAGTGCTCGATTTTCGAATCTTGTTCCATATGCCAAGGATCACATGCGCAATAAAGATTTCATTCCATATTTGCTGACTGGTGAAGGTCCATCTACCGGTTAGTACACTATCAGCTGCGTGGAAATGCAGCTGACAGCCATTCTGTGGATGACAGCAGCCTTTTGAGTGAACATGACAGCGAAGACGAGAGTTGACTGAAGGGAACAGGATATTTGAGTATTATCATGATCTACAATTATCGGACACTTTAAAGTATATTTTAAAGGGTATATTTATATGCATCATTAATGAACAATGAAGTTAGAAAGGAGAATGTACATGAACAGCACAAAACGGCTGCCACAAGACCATTATTGATATAGTATGCCAAAGTGAAGGGTTCCATATTGCGGTTACGCCGATGGCAAAATGAGCGTCCACGGAGCGTTAACAATTCTTGGTCCTGTAAGTCGGGTAATAACAATGCGACTTGGTTGTGAATACACATAATGGAAGTGTTGCCACCCTTTATAAGCAAAAGAGAAAGGAACACGCTCCCTGCCCCATCTTGAAAATGAGCATCAACAGAGTGTCAACAATTTTAGGTCTTGTTAGTCGGGTAATTATGAAGTAATTTTGTAGCGGTTATACATAACAACAGCATTGACAACCTTTAGACACAAAAGAGAAAGCGAAACGCTCCCTGCCCCATCTTGAAAATGCGCATCAACGGAGCGTCAACGATTTTTTGTCTTGTTAGTCTGGTAATTAAGAAGTTATTTTGTAATGGTTATACATAACAACAGTAGTGACAACCTTTATAAGCAAAGAAGAAAGCGAGATGCTCCATGTCCCATTTTGAAAATGAGCGTCAATGGAGTGTCAACGGTTTTTGGTCCAGGAAGTCTGTTAATAAACACGCGATTCGGTAGTGATTATACATAATGGAAGTATTGCCATCCTTTATAGGCAAATACAAAGCAACACGCTCCCTGCCCCATCTCGAAAATGAGCATCAACAGAGCGTCAACGATTCTAGGTCTTGTTAGTCTGGTAATTATGAAGTAATTTTGTAGTGGTTATACATAACAACAGTATTGACAACCTTTAGAAGCAAAATAAAAGCGAAACGCTCCCTGCCCCATCTTGAAACTGAGCGTCAATGGAGCGTCAACGATTTTTGGTCATGTCAGTCGGGTAATCAAAACGCGATTTGGCAGGGAGTTTACATAATGGAAGTGTTGCCACCCTTTATAGGCAAAAAAAGAAGCAACACGCTCCTTGCCCCATTTTGAAAATGACCTTCAACAGAGCGTGAATGATTTTAGGTCTTGTTTGTCTGGTAATTAGGGAGTAATTATGTAGTGGTTATACATAACAACAGTATGGACAACCTTTATTCGCAAAAAAGGAAGTGAGACGCTCCATGTCCCATCTTGAAAATTAGCATCAACAGAGCGTCAACAATTTTTGGTCCTGTAAGTCGGGTAATAAAATGCGACTTGGTAGTGATTGCACATAATGGAAGTGTTGCCATCCTTTATATGCAAAAAAAGAAGCGACACGTTCCCTGCCCCATCATGAAATTGTGCTTCAACACAGTGTCGATGATCCTGGGCCTTCGATCGTTGTTTATTGAAGCGTGCTCTGGCTGTTAATGTCCACAGATTCAGTTTTGGCCGTTTTTACAGTCCAAAGCGCTCGTGAACACTTAGTTGCACCTTTGTAAATGAAATAAGTTGTTACTGTTCAGGAGGCTATCGCGGGAATATCATTTGCTTATTTGATCATGAAGGCTGCTAATCACTCATTTATGCATATGTGCGATCAAGCGCCACTTATATTACCCGAGATGCAAGACCATCAATTGTTCATGCTCCATTGATGCTCATTTCCAGGATGGGGCAGGGAGCATCTCTCTACTTGTTTGCTATATAAAGGTTGTCAATACATTAGAAAATGACAATGCAGTACCATAGTCAATATTTTGCAATTAACAGTAGTATATCTGAATGCGACCATAAATAGAAAAACCCAAAACGCAGAGCGGGAGATTGGATCTGACGGGTCTAGCCAAACCCGACGAAACACACGGGTTGATGGGCACTGTGCCGGGTTTGGACCGCCAGAAAGCAGCAGGTCAGGATTTTGGACGGTTCTGGAACCAAACCCGGACCGCTGGCGGGTTACCCGGACCCGTTTCTAACACTAATCAACCCTTAGTTCGACTACACTTTCTTGGTATGCGCAAATGGGACCTTGGATATTATGTCCGGAGTGGCGCAGGATACTCTCCATTCAAGATATGGCAAAACAACCCAGTTGCAGAATACTGTATATTTGGCTCCAATGAAGTGTAGTCAAATTAAGGGTTCTGTCATTTGCCCCAATCATTGAACTTATATGCACCCGGTGGGTATATGAGAGGGCACTCTCTTTGGCTCCTGGTGACACGAACTTGTTCAATGATAATTGGTTTCAGATAAGCTTGTATTCATATGAGGTATCACCAATAGCAATTCTGTCACAATAGGAGCATATTACCTTGATGACATTGTTAGCACTGTTGGGAGTTAGAACTCCACTCTCAATGGTAGAGGCAAAGGATGAAGAGGCAGTTATGTATATGAACTTCTAGGAAGGCTTTGGCAGTCTCAGGATTGTTAATGGTGTGGATCGTCTGATATATATCAGCAATACCGACATGGAGGAAGGACATTGATAATCTACTATCAAACATGAAATCCACATTACGATTCATCTACGAAAACCTATCGACCATCTTGACCTGAAAGTCAAGCCTTAACTTCATTTCCGTGTATTATCTATTGGTTCTGCATCGAAGTCAACGAGGATACTTCTCTTCTGAAGTCCAGAGTTGTACATTCATCTTCAGTTCTATATCACGGATATATATATCACTGTTTATACTTGGTTATTCTGACTACATTCGTTGAAGGAAGTCATCTATCAGGAAGTGAGCAAGAAGATACTTTGGAGTCCAAAGGAAGTCCGAGAATCAGCCTGATAGCGTGGTGATTCAGAGGATACTTCTGCTAGGATACTCCTCAGTCGGCACTACTCCTTCTGCTGAGGCGAAACAACTTTGCTGTTTCATATAGACAAGTCGATACCTGGAGTCGTCGCATTGTTGGTCAGTCGGTTCTTGAGTATAAGTGCTCGTTGTTGGAACAATCTCTGAGCATCCAATAGAAGTCTGAGAGTCATCATGATAGCGTGGTGGTTTGGAGGATACTTCTTTCAGGCTCTCCTTAGGTCGTGCACATGAGCAATTGATATCTTGAGACGATACTCTTTAGTCAATACTATTTATCGGGAACAGAGAACTTAAAAGTTACCTTGAGTTCTCTGGGTGTTACTCCTTATATGCATCCTGAGTGAAGCCTTATTCATCTTCTTATTTATCAGTCCGGAACTCATCAGGGGCTTTTGTTGATCAGGACCTGGGGTGAATCTGGCGGTGATACCGGCGCAGTATACTGAACCCGCGGCCATGGTAGAGACGGTGTGCGACCACCCGGCACAGATAATCGCATTACAGACACAGATCACGAACCTACAGTCACAACAGTTCCTGCCTCCGCAGTGCAAACACCCGACGTTCGAGCAGCGGTTGGAGACATTGAGGCTGGATCTGGAAGAAGCCAGGAGGACTCCGAGAGTGGCAGGGACGGAGGAAGAGTTACAGCAGTAACTGGACGATATGACCCGGTATGTACGACAATCGGGAGAGGAAGTTCGAGCTTTGACGAGGCAGATAGCGAATGTGCAATCCTTAGCAGCCCGGGCAGCCCCAACTCCCCCCCAGCAACACGAAGACAAAGGCCAGAGATTCCCAGACTCCCCGGACTTTTTATGATAGGATCAAACTCAGTTGAGAGGCTGGATCGCTCAACTGTGGATGGATATATGACACAAGGCCACCGGCTTTCCCAACGAACAATGGATGATGCGGCACGCATTCAGTCGTCTGAGGGGAATGGCCTTAGGCCACATCTTGCCACATGTCCGGGAGGATGGAACGATAGCGTTGCATGACCTACCAGCTTTTATACAACTCCTGGAAGCAGTGTTTGGGGACCCCGATCGAGTAGCCACCGCCGAACAGAGATTGCGGGCGATCAAACAACAGAACCGCGAATTCTGTTTGTACTACGCTGAGTTCCACGATATTTCTGCTGAGTGGATTGGAATCCTTCAGCTTTACGAAATGCCCTGCGAATGGGGTTGTCCAAAGAAACGAAGGACTCCTCTAAGTATAGTGATATGCCGGAAGAACTTCCTGCCTCTGTAACAGTGGGTCAAAAGCAGGATAATCAGATCCGACAATGACGGGCAGAAAAAGCGGTGCAGAATAAGTGTGGAGGGACAGGTTTGGCCTCTTCTCCGAGGCCTTTGGCTCCCCCGAATGATTGAGCAGGAGCTCCCGCCACGAAAGTGGCCTTATTTACCGGATCAGTGCCTATGGATCTCAGTGAAGGGAGAAGGAGAATTGCTGCGGAAGAAATGGTAAAGAGGTTTACGGATGGGAGATGTTTGTACTGTGGGGGGTTCAACCACAGGGCTGAGGAGTGCGTGGCGAGGAAAAAGGCTCTGACTTTTCAGGCGGCTGGAGCGGAAGTAGAGGAAATAGGAACTGGGACAGGTTCCTGAGGAATTGGGAAAAGATTAGGTCAACCCAAGCAGGATGGTGCTTTGGTTGACAGAAAATGTTTTGTTTTAAATGCTTTGAGATCTTTTGGAATTTCGCGTCTTTCAGTTAGCAAGGTGGAGGTATTAGAAGGATTAATGGGAGGGACACATTGAGTTAAAACCTGCACATTGACCGTGAATAATCAACAGATACCTTCACATGCGCTGATTGATTGCAGCTCTACAGGTATCGCATTTATGGATGAAGATTTTGCCCACCATGATCAAATACCACTTCAAGATCTAAAGGAGAAACGCCAAGTCGAGGTTTTCGACAGAAGACCTATCGAGTCTGGGTATATCACATATATCACTCAAGCAGGAGGGATGATTCAAGATCATAAGGAACAATTACCCATGTTCATTACAAAATTATGACACTATCCAATTGGTAATGGGTTCCCCTGGTCACGATTGCATGATGTTGCAGTAGAGTTTGCATTCGATATGGCTACTTTCGGATCACAATACTGCACAACACATTGCGATGATGCAACCATTACAGTACAAGGAGTCACGGAGAAACCCCTCGAACAGGTGTATTCTCCGAATGAAGGGATATCCGAACCACAGATAAGCCCACAATGACTGTTTCGAGGAAATATTGTTATGCCTAATGGATCCTCGTCCTTCAGGACAGTAAGGAAGGGGAAGCTTACAGTGTTTAAAGCATCTCTGTATGACATTGATAAGGCCATTGAAGCCAAGGATTTAATGGGAGGCCCATTGGAAGAACTTATTCCGAAACAGTAACATGAATTCCTCCCGTTATTCAATATGTTGTTAGCTGACCGGTTGCCACCACATTGACCTGGCATTGATCATGAATTACGCTTCAAGGACGGAGAAACCCCCAAGTGGGGTCCGTTGTATTCAATGTCAAGAACCGAAGTGGTAGTGCTCAAGCAGTGGCTGGAGGAGAATATAATAAAGGGATTTCTCAGACAATCATTGTCACCATTTGCAGCACTGGTAATGTTTGGGAAGAAACAAGATGGTGGTTTGCGATTCTGCATTGAGTATAGATATATCAACAGCAAACGATAAAGAATCGATACCTACTCCCCCTGATAAAAGAAACATTGAATCTTTTAGGGAAAGCTTGGATATATACAAAGTTGGATGTACGAGGAGCCTATAATTTACTTTGTGTTATGGAAGGGGATCAGCAGAAATTGGCCTCCCGGACAAGGTATGGGCTGTCCAAACCTACTGTATTGCAATTCAGAATGACAAATGCGCCCGCAGATTTTCAGGGCTATATCAATAATGCCATTCAGGAAGCCTTGGATGAGTTTGCAGCAGCCTATCTGGATGATGTTTGGATATATAGTGATTCAGAAGAGGGACATGATGATTACGTTAAGTGGATCATGCAACGATTGCTGGAGGCAGGATTATATTTGAAGCTAGAGAAATGCAAGTTTCATAAAGATACAGTGAAATACCTAGGATTGATTATATCAACAAAGGGAATCTCTATGGATGAGGATTAAGTCAAGACCGTACGGAATTGGAGTCGAGAACAGAAAACTGCGAATTGGATGCCAATCAATCTCTCTGAAGTACAACAGTTTGTTGGGTTCTACAATTATTACAGACGATTTATCTCTACGTATTTGGAGCAAGCGGAACCGTTGACAAAGCTGACCAAACAGGATGAACCACTAGTTTGAGAGTTTGAGCAACAGCTTGGTTTTGAAGCAATGGTAACCGCTTTCGCAACAGCACCAGTTCTTCGATATTTTGACCACAATAGAGAGGTGATGATTCAGATGGATGCCTCCAGTTACGTATCGGCAGGAGGTTTTTCCCAATATGATGAAGATGGGGTGCTACGCCCGTGAACTTACTTCTCAATGAAACATTCACCAGCCGAATGCAATTATGATATATACAATAAGGAGCTTATGGCAAGTATGAAGGCACTTGAGGAATGGTGACCAGAATGTGAAGGGGCTGTGTATCCCATTATATTGAGAAGTGACCATAAGAACCTCGACCATTTTGTGACAAAGAAACTTTTGAATCAATGACAGGTACGATGGACGGAGTTTTTAACAATGTTCGACTACGAGATTGTCTATTGACCAGGCAAGTCAAATTACAAGGCAGATGCTTTAACGAGAAGGCAGGGAGACCTCCCTGAAGGGGGGGATGAAAGATTAAAAAATATGGAACAGGTGGTTCTAAAGTCGCAGAACCTCCCAGAACAATTGGGTTTGGTCGCAGATGGCCCTTGCACTCAGGGCCGTCCTTCTATTTCCGATCTAATGACAAAGGCATATGAGACTGACCCGCTACCAGGAGAGGAACTGGAAGCAATTTGAACGACTGGTGGGTTACAAGAAATTACTGTCATGGAATCCACCAAGGAAGAAGGACGGCTAAGGTATAGAGGGAATATTTATGTGCCGGATGATGATGACTTACGCCTACATATTATACAGGAACATCATGATACAGAGCTGGCAGGACACCCGGGATGCGTGAAGATGTTTGATTTTCTTAACCGACAGTACAATTGGAAAGAAATGCATAAGAACATCAATCGGTAAGTTCAAAAATGCCATGACTGTCAACGATCCCTCAGTGCGCAGCATCCAACGTTTGCGGTCCTTCGGCCCTTGTCTGTACCCGAAAAACCATGGGAAGATATTTCAATGGATTTTGTGCTAGGATTACCAGAGTGTGGAGGCTTCGATGCAAGATGGGCGGTGGTGAATCGGCTTTCAAAGATGCGACATTGTATTCCCTGCCAAACGGCTATAGACGCCTTGGGATTAGCAGAGTAGTTTTTACAAGAAGTAGTACGCCTTCACGTACTCCCACTGACTATTGTTTCAGACCAAGGCCCAAAGTTTGCGTCAATTTCTTGGCAACAGGTGTGCAGTCGGTTGGGGATTGATCGAAGAATGTCAACAGTGTTTCACCCACAGACCGATGGACAGACAGAACGAATGAATGCCAGTATGGAGCAGTATCTCCTGGTGTTTGTGAACCACCACCATGATAATTGGGTTAAGTGGCTCCTGTTGGCTGAGTTTGCTGCAAATAATGGGGTGTCTGAGATAACTAAGTGTACTCCATTGTATGCGGTTCAGGGTATGGACCCCCGGATGTCATTTTCAGGAGAAGCAACAAAGAAACGAGATCAAAGATGTGTGAATGCCGATGAGGTTCAGGCAACGATGCAACAAATTCAAGACCACCTCCGAGTAGAAATGAGACCGAGTCAAGCAGGGCAGCAAGAGGGAGCAAATCGTGGATGAATTCCAGCTCCGACTATTCAAAAAGGCTCCCAAGTATGGCTGGACCCCTGACATATACGAACTACAAGGCCCACACAGAAACTTGACTGCAAGAGTTTGGGACTCTTTACGGCTGTTCATCAAATATCCCCATGTGCGTACAAACATTAGTAGCCTGCATCGATACGGACTCATCTAGTACAACCCATTTCACTTTTGGACCCCGTGGTGAATAATCCCCTGAAAGGACAATGGGTCGATCCGCCATCTCCAGTAGAAGGTGATGGCGAAGAGGAGTATCAGGTTTCGAGTATTGATGATAGTCAGATGTATCGGAACCAGTTACAGTATCTTATACGTTGGACTGGATATGATTGTTTGACATGGGAACCCACGAAGTTTGTCGACAGTTTACAAGCAGTAAAGGAGTTTCATCAACAATACCCCGGAAAGCTTGGACTGTTGGAAGATTTTCTCAGAGGACCTCAAACCTAGGATGGGGATACTGTCATGGCTCGGGTTACGAGTGACATGGTGAAGGGTACTTAGGAATGGTATCGGGTGGATGGAAGAAATTAGTGTTATGGAAAAGCGGAGATGTTGATAGACGTGGGAATGGCGTGAGGACGCTGTGAGATGGTGGTGATATAATGTGTTATGAGAAGGACGTGGGTTGAGGTGTTGCGATGTCGGACAATGTGGTGTGGTTATCTGTTGGTGGTGTGTAGGATCATGGGGAGATATTTGAATGGTACATCGGAGCATGAGGAATGATTTGAGGGTGGCAGACGAAGTGTATATAAAGAGAGGTTGTTATGTATTGGAGGATTTCCTTTTCTTCTCTCTTTACTCGTTCTCTTGAATAGCAAAGCAAGTACAACTCTGACCCAGCTCTGACTCTTGTCCTGTCTTGACCTTCTCGATACGAACTTCGAAGCACTTTGTTCTGATTAAGATATCATATTAATGTTACCAATATCACCTATGTCCGACCCTGCCCGTTACAATCACTCTATACTCCACTCTAATTCTCTCCTACAGACTTGTCACATGCACTAGAGCTGCAGCATATACCAAGAACAACATCTTGAGTGCCTTTGAGGCATCTGGGATCTGGCCTCTTAACCCACGCAAGGTATTTATTCGGTAGCCACGAAATATCACTCGATTTGAATCCCTGCTAGCCACTCCCACTCCACTCCTCAGTGCCACCCCCAGACAGCCCAGAGCTCTAAGCCAATTAGCCTGCAGTGCACTTCACTCTGTCACTCACCAATCACCTTCCTCTCTCAAGCTGAAGGCTCTTGTAGCACAGCTGGGAAGGTCAGCTCAGGGTGCACTTGCAGATAAGGAATTAGGAGATGAAATGCTGAGAACACTTTGCTCAGGGGCCAAGGACACCACTGCAGTAGCAGCAAAGGACTGCCGCCACCTTGGTAAAGCTTGTGTGTATACAGCTGAGGATGTGGTTCAGCTCAGGGAAGAAAGAGAGAGGCTAGACAGAGAAAAAGTGGCCAAAGCCAAAATGCGCCAAGAAAAGGCTGCAGCAAAGGTAGTATCCTCTGGAGAGGGGTCAAAGTGCTCTAAACATGCGGAAAGAAGATCATAGGTGTAAAGAAGGTACCTGTAATTGTGCTTAGTGATTGGGAGGATGAGGAAGAAGATATGGCGGGTGGAAAGGGGTGGGATGAGGAGGAGAATGGGGGGAGGAGGACTCTGTTGTATATATTGGTGATATGCTGGACCTAGAGGATGCTATGGAGCATGGAAAAGGGAGAGAAGGGGTTAGT